>Ga0099824_1000241_pt1 | contig 55450 bp, 37 predicted proteins | sample SiratrowhiteBW_FD_76837 | JGI IMG/M metagenome (GOLD analysis project Ga0099824, IMG submission 76837) | Root nodule microbial communities of legume samples collected from California, USA - Siratro white BW | ecosystem: Host-associated > Plants > Roots > Nodule | place: USA: California... | reverse complement strand
GCAAATGAATAATGAATCTTCAAAAAAAAAAAAAAAAACAAAAAGAAATAAAAAAAAAAAAAAAAAAAAAAAAAAAAAAAAAAAAAAAAAAAAAAAAAAAAAAATAAAAATATATATATATATATATATATATATATATATATATATATATATATATATATATATAAAAGAAAAAAAAAGTAATATATTTGAAAATCTAATATGTTAAGTTTGCAAATCTAATTAAGTTTGCAAATATAGAAAAAAAAACACATTATCTTACAACTTTAAATCTTTCCTAAATTACAAAATACAACATTATAATTTTCATCAATTATTACTCTCTTATTACTATCCATGATGTTGTCTCGTTCTACTTTCACTAAATTTACAAATAATGACATAATATCAAGGGTTGAGAATTGCAAATGTCAGCTAATTAAGAGATAAACACCTTTTATTTGTTATCAGATGAATCACTTCATAAGTTTCTTTCGTCGAAAGTAATGATTTATGATACAACATATTTGTAACTTTTCTACTACTAGTACACAATAGTACACAATAGTTCACTAGTGATAATCTTCTTAAGATGATTTAGTGTATCATTATTTGGAATCCTACACAATGCATTCATGTCACCCTCATAATTAATGGAGGCTAAGAAAGAATGATAAGCATTCAATTCTTCCATATGAACTATCTTCAATTGTGTGAATTCCAAATATTGTTTCCTTTTAATGATTCAAGTGCATTAATTTATACTTGAACCAAAGAAGGCGAGAGGGGGTTTAACTCTGCCATGCACTGGGTGATTGGGATGACTTAGGACATGTGCCATACCATACACATACACGTTGTCATGCAGGCATAAATGTCAATATCACTAGGAAGGCATGATGACTATAAGTGACATTGGATGAATTGTAACTCTGACATGCTTTGAGGTGACTGTGGACATGTGTCTTCACATACATATGCAACTGCCACACATGCAGGAGTTGTCACTAGGAAGACATTCTGACTAAAATTGACCTTAGATGGGATGTAAATCTATCATATATTGGGTGGCGGTGTGGCTATAGACGCTTGTCATAACATACACATGCATGCTTAACACGTGCAAGACTTGTCAATGTCAAAAGGTTTGCTTACCAAAAGTGTCGTTAAATAGGATGTAACCTTAACATGCATTAGGTAGTTGTGGTGGCTCAAGGCATGTGTTATCACATACACATGCACATTTTCATGTAGACAGGACTTGTTTGTTAGGAAATTATATTTCCTTTAATTGTGGGCTATATATATTGTCGCGACCTCGTCGACGACGAACGACGATCTAAAAAAAAGAAATATAATAATAAAAGAATGAGAGAATTAAGGAAATAAAAATAAAAGAATGGAGTCACCACTATAATTTTACGGAAAACTATGGAAACAAAAAAAAAGGAAGGGTCTAGGAGTTCAGAGAAAAGGGTAAGAGAGTCGGTTACGAGTGAGGAAGGTATTAACACCCCACTTTGCCTATCCGAAGACAGTACCATAAATCAAAATGTGAATGAGAATAAAAAAAATTCTAGATAACTTAATTTTCTAAATTAAACAAGGAAACGCAAGCAAAGATGAAATTTTAAATAAAGGAGAACCGGACGAGGTTTGACCTAGCTCCTATGTAATTCTGTTATGAAACAGAAAATCAGGACATACGTAGTTCTTCACATATCAAAGTGAAAATTGAGTTGTTTATAATTTTATCTTTCCTATTTTCTATTTTTTATTATTAAAAAAATATTAAATTGAGAGACAAGGGTATTTTGGTCTTTTTGGGATTTAGGAAACCCATGTTATGTAGAATATGAACAAAAGGAAGTTAGATCAAAAGGAAGGTAGCGGTCGTGCCAAGATACCAAGCACAGTGCCAGCAAATGTGGCTTGCATGAGGTTGCATGGCTAGTTAGGGTTAGCTCGGTTCGCTAAATTCTCAGTGCACGAAAGATAACAGCGAACGTGTATTTCCTTGCACTGTGAATTTAGATGAGCCAAAGCTTCCAAAAGATTAAACTAAGTTTATTGGTTGGACAAACAAGAAGAGTTTTAACATAGGTATGGCGAATAGAGATTTTTCTTCTTAATCACCACAGATGAACCCTAATGAGGCAGCTTATGTGCCTAGGATTATCATCATGATGAATTAAGTCTTAACTTAAACAAAACTAAGGCTAAAAGAGTGAGAAAAACAAGGAGTCATGAGAGTATATTACATGGATTAAAAGAGTGAAGTGTTTTCCAAAAAACAAGCAAAGAGCCAAGCTAAACACATCCTTTGGGTAGCATTCGTGCCATTTGGAGGTTCACTTAGCTCATGCAAGTCTCCAGGACCAAGATGGCACAAATTGAGAAATAAAGCAGCCTCATGCAAGACATGCAAATGTAACCAAAACGTGATAAAATCCCAACTTTGATGCAAAATTTGAGGAATCATAAATGAATGAACCATATACCAAACTAAAGAGTTCCAAGAGCTCTTTCTAACCCACCCTTACACGACCTCTATAGCTTCAAGGATATTGAGAACGAAAACCTCAAAGTGATGTCAACGACCATCCTACAACAGTTGTCCATGTCGCGACCTCGTCAACGACAGCTGAGGGCGATCCGAAAGAGATATTAAAAAGATAGTGAAAAGAAAGAGATGGAGTCGTCACCATAATTTATTGTAGAAAACTATGGAAAAACCAAGAAAAGGGAAAAGGAAATGACCTGCGAAACCAGAGATGAGTTCGGGAGTCGGTTACGCGTGGGGAAGGTATTAGCACCCCACAGCACCTGTTCTAAGACAATACCTTTAATCAAATGCGATTTATTAAATATTTATTTTTCCCTAAAAATAAAATACAAATAAAAACAAAATAATAATTTTTAAATTAAAGGACCTGACAAAGATTTACCTTACTCCTACGTATCAACATCCATAATAGGTGAAGAATCAGGGAATACATAATTCTAACAGATAGATGAGTTGTTTTGAGAAACTTGATATTTTTTTTATTTTTGAATTTTTATATTTTTATTATTTTTTTTAAATTAAACTTTATTTTGGATATAGTTAGACGCGTACTACCTTTTTAACATTTCAAACGAAATTAACATTTTTTTCCGAATTAAATCCCGCATAACGTGAACGGTCATTTAAAAATTTAATCGAAAATTTATTCAATCATTTGGAAAAAAATATTTAGTTTTAAGATATTTTTAGTAAAATATAAAATTCAAAATCCCTGCACCTCACGTTTTAAATCTAAATAAATAGGGAAACAAAATAATTTTTTAATTTTATTTAATTCTTTTATTATCTTTTTTAGTTCATTTATTTTTTCAATCACTTTTTTATTAATTTTAAATAAATAAATCAAAGCCAATGAATCTAGTCTACTTTGTGCTTAACGTTCATTCATTCTATACCTATTTTCAATTTATGCCACATCATCCTTTTAATTTATTTTTTTCATTTCACACTAAACTAAGAAAAAGTTAGGCTAAGCCCATTTCCACAACACTGCACCTTATTCACTCTTAACTTCATGTTGCCAATCTTATTCATGATATCATCGCTTGGGTCAATTTCTTTTTCCTTCATGCCAAACCTAAATAAAACATTACACCTACTTCTCATCCATTGATTTTCACCTGCATCAATTCTTTATTCCTAAATGTTTCCACCTCTTTTTTTATTTCTTTTTTTATTACTTGGGCGGCTGCACCTAAACTATATCCAACAGCTTATTCAATTCACACCTCCACTGAAATATACCCCCTAAGTGATTGGGCCAAGCCCATACCAATACACTTCAATTGATCCTAAATTAGATTAGGGTTCGGCACAATGAACTTTGGTGAAACAAATTCAGCGCACCATGACGGCAATGAAGGTGATAGGGTGGAGCGGTGGCTATGTTGGAAGAAAATAGGTGTTGTCATGAGGGTGTGGAGGCGGCAATTAACGGTGGTGCTAGGATTGGTTGTGAACCCTAAGTGTTAGGCGACGGAGACCGCAATGGGGTCCTATTTCAATGGTGGGAGCTAGAGCGGCGCTGCCATTGGTGTTTGGCGAAAGCGCGGTGGCACGGTACTCGTCTCTTCCTTCTTCTTTTCTTCTACCTTTTGTTTTCTGTAATTTCTATTTTAATTCATCTTCTGATTCTAATTTGGATCATTTTTTTTATAGATTCGAAGAACTAAAGGTTTGTTGATGGCGTTTCTGACATTGATTCTTGGTTGGGGAATTTCATATTGGGATACAAGGTTCTTGCGGTTATTGGAGGAGAAGCCACAAAGCTTATAATATCACTATGAGGAAGTGTGCCTGGAGCAACGACTTCCCCAAATGGGTTCTGATTTAAATGCGTTTTGGAACCATGAATTGGGATTAATCATTTTCGATTCATAATTACAGAGAGCAACCAAGAATAGAGCACACAAGCAATGCATAGTAAATAGAAACTAGAACAAGAGAGTTAGAAATTCAATTGTACATACCTCAAGTGTGAATCCTTAGCAAATTTGTGTGTCAAAAATTCTTCTCTTAATTTCTTGTAGATGAACTGTATTTTTCTTTCCTGTAATCTGGACATTTTGTGCTTCTTTCTTTTGTAATTTTCTGCTTGCTCTTGATTCACGAAGCCTCCTGCTCCTATATGCGATGCCTTTTTTTGTTTCAATTGACGTATCTTCTTCCTTCTTGATTTTCAATTTACTTAGAAAATCAGCCTCTGCCCCTGTATAAATGTATATTCCCTTTTTATAAAAGAAATTTGATGATTCCCTCCTCCCTACTCACACTTCTGATGCTTACAATTTGTTAAAATTTGCTTCCAATTTGTTAAAATTTGGTTACTATGTAATCATTACTTTTTTCAAATCTTTCCTCTATCTCCAAAACGTTAGAATCCAAAACGTTGCCCATGCCAGCATGAACCATCCTTATTCCACGCCTCCTTCAAAAACGTTGCCCGCCACCTTTTTATTTTATTTCTTCTTTTCCTTTTTTCTAATATTCTAATTATCAATTAATCTTTATTTATATTTTTTAATTTTAATCTTAATTACTTTTTAACTTTGAATTAAAAGAAAATGAATATAAATAAGTTAAAAAAAAATTTATCTTCATCCAGACAAAATCCAGTGTTGACAGTCCACTACATTATGTCCATAATGACAAAACCCAAACTTCAGAGTGAAAATTGAGGGATCAAATGTGATAATAAATGAGTGTCCTATATATATATATATATATATATATATATATATATATAATTGAAGAGCTCTATGAACTCTTTCCAACACACCTTTACACAACCTTTATAGCTCTTTCCAACACACCCTTACATGACCTTTATAGCTTCAAGGATATGGAGAACGAAAATTTCAAAGTGATGCCAACGACCATCCTGCAGCAGTCGTCCACCACATTATGCCGACATGACGAAACCCAAACTTTGGAGTGAAAATTGAGGGGCCAAACGTGATCATAAATGAGCGTGCTATATATATAATTGAAGAGCTCCATGATCTCTTTCCAACGCATCCTTACACAGCCTCTATAGCTTCAAGGATATTGAGAACGAAAATCTCAAAGTGAGGCCACTAGACTTGATCATGCATGCCAAATGCTTGACGGAACGTTGCAGAAAGTATTTTTGTTTTTGAAGCTGGTTTCTACGTGTTTGGCTTACTGTGATGGTTATATTTTTCATTGAATTATCATGTACAATTCTTAGGCTACACACAAGAGTCACGTACAGGCACATAAACAACATATGCTCACTTTCTCTCTCATTCATTCACATACCTCATGCACAAGAACACTTTAAATTTAGTTTCCCTTTATTTACACCTTAAACCTATATATATTTACGTTTATTCTTACTCATACGGTGCAACAAGTGATTTGGAGCTTAAACCATGTTAAACGAAGGAGAAAATTGTAAGACGCGATCTCGCCGAAGCAAAACCACGGCGGTGCTCCGGCGAGCACGAACTGTCATTCCAACGACTGGAATGTGTTCCTCATAGTCCTTTTATGTCCATACAGTGAAGATCAAACAATTAAACATAAAGAAACGGTGTAGAAAACGTTAGCAAAGAGCTCGTCGGTGCAACTCCAAGATAGGAGATGACTGGTGAGAGTACGGTGAGTTTAAAGCTAGCATTCAAGACACGAAAAACATGTGAAAAGCTTGGCAATGAAGAGAAGATGAAGAACGAACTTCTAGAGACGCAAACAAGGTATATCTGTGGTGGTTTGAGGGACCTTCAACAAGAGCAGCACCTTCTCCAACGAGGCTCCATTCGTTGTTTTTTCACACTCTTCTTCCTCTTCAATCACTCTACTTCACTCTCTCAATCACTTGGAAGCTTTTGGTGCTCAAAATCGAATTCAAAATCCTTCCCTCAATCACTCACGCAAGTTTCTTTTTATAGTGAAAATGGAAGCTCCAAAAATCGGCCACCGGCTGATTGCCGATTGCCAACTACAGGCCTAGGGCCTAATGTCCAAACCTTACTTCCTTTTGATAATAAAACAGTGTAGTTTTATGGCACAAAAACAAGTTACCTGTTGATGCTCCAATGGTATGTGCGTGAAAAGCATTGAGGTGAGAGATGATGGAATAGTGGTGAGCCAATAACAACATGCCACATGTCATTCATATTTTTTTAAATTCAAAAATTCAACCTTCTCTATCTCTCTCTCTTTCTTTTTGCATTCACCTTTTCTTTCTCCCTTCTCTTTCAATTTCTTTTTTTTTAACTTTTATGTTTTTTCATTTATTATTTTTATTTTATTTTATTTATTATTTCTATTTTTATTATTCTCTTTTCTATTTTCTTATTTGTTTTTTATTATTTATATTTTTATTATTTTTTATTTCTTATTTATTTATTTATTTCTTTCTTTCTTTTCTTTATTTCCTCTTCTATTTTTATATATTTTTTAAAAATTTTATTTGAAAATTTAAACCCAAAAGTGAAATAAAATATTTTTATTGTATCATTTTTTACTCGAACAAAATTGGGTGTTGACAACTACCACTTTTTACTTAAATTTTACTCAAGTTATTGGAGTAAAAAAAAATAAGTAAAGACAGAAACACTAATTTCGTTCAGGATGAAAAAAAAAATCATTTTTTCATTTGTGCTTTCTTTTTTTTTTTTTTATGTTTGTCACAACCTTGACTCTTTAACAGAGACTAGAGGGTTATAAACTTTTCAATCATGCAAAAAAGTAAAATGCAGAGATTTGACTTTGAGTCATTTCCCCGCACGAGTTTGAAAAAAAAGTAAAAGAGTGTGGATGCGACTTTGAGTCCTTTCGTACACAAGTTTTGAGAACAAGTAAAAGAGTGTGAATGCGACTTTGAGCCCTTTCACACACGAGTTTTGAAAACAAGGTTAACTTTGAGTCACCTTCATATAGTAGAGATTCAATTTTGAGTTTTTTTCTCTAACTATAACTATATTTCTTTGAGGATATAACTTTGAGTGTTTTCCTCATTCAGAGATGTAAGTTTGAGTTCTTTCTCCAATAGAGATTCAACTTTGATTCCTTTCCCTTAATTGATGCATGAAAAGAGGGTTGACTTTGAGTCATTGCCCAGAGGGTTGACTTTGAGTCATTGCCCTGAGAATCACTGTACTTGAGATTTTGAGAGTGTCATTAAAACTATATTATGAAAATTTTATCTTAATGCGTGTATGAATGCATAATTACTTGCTTTGTGTTTTTGAAATGCATATATTGTGAATGCATGAGAATTGAGCTTTTCCACTACGGAATTGTTATGAAATACATGAGAATGCATGAGAGTTTTGATTTTGTATGATTATATGATGCATGAATATTTTAGACTTTGGATTCGAAAATGCATATGAATGTATGAGAACTTTGCTTTTGTTCCACTTGGAGGATGTTGTGAAAATATTGTGGGTTCTGTGGGAGAAATATATATATATATATATGCATGACAATTTTCATGAATATTGATGATTTCATTGGGGGAAAATGCATGAGATTCATGAATTTTTGAAAAATTTGGTTATTCCACTGGGGAATTCATGAAAGATTTTTTTACTCACTTTTTTTAAATCAATAAGTTTTCTGCAATCATTGACTCTTTGCTTTTCTAATTCATTTTTTCTTTCTCTTTTTTTTTTTAATTTTTAATGCCTGATACACCTATTGGTTTTGGTCAGTTCAAATGTACTAGAAAGGTAGAAAAACAAAGATATGGGAATATGTTGGGATTCAATTATGCAACTTAAAGTGCCCCAATTTATGGAGTATGGGAGCATCTTTATTTTGAAAATTTTATTTTTTGAAATGGCAATGGAGTTGCCCTAGTTTTTCATGAGTTTTTTTTTATGGAAAATTGGTTCAAAAGGCTGGCCTTATGAAGAGGTAAGGAGATTTGAAAAACTTGGAATGACCCTAGTTTACGAGTGTTTAGGGACAATAATTTTCAAAATTTTATAAGAAATGAAAAGAAGATCATCCCAGTATTAATTTTGTCAAATTCTGTTTTGTTTTCATGCTTCAGAAGTAGTTCAATTTTTGTTTTTTTTTTCTTTTTTTTTTCTCTATTTTTTTCTCTATTTTTTTCTTTCTTGTGACTTGTGTTGTTAATCATATTCATTTGTTGCGGGATTATTCTTTGTGAAAATCATTTAACAATTGTTATCCAATCAATGTGGGCTTTATTGGGCTTGTAACATAGCCATGAGTTTTAAAATGAAGAATTTTTGAAATCAGATAGGGTTAGTGGAACTAAAAAAGCATGAACCCTTAAAGCTTGTGCTTTTGAACAGGATCTTGATTCACCAAATAAGGGAAAAAATATACCTCTTCATTGCTTGTGCTTTTGAACAGGATCTTGATTCACCATATGAGAAAAAAAAAATATACCTCTTCATTGAGCGTGTCTCAATGGGCATGTTGAGGTAAATAATGTATTCTTTCACTGATATCTCCTTATTTTCCAGCTCATGGTTTTCTTCAACACTGTGGTGGTTTGAGGGAGCTCCAGCGAGATCGACACCTTCTCCAGCAAGGCTCCATTCGCTGTTTTCTCATGCTCTTCTTCCTCTTCAATCACTCTACTTCACTCTCTCAATCACTTGGAAGCTTTTGGTGTTTACAACTGAATTCAAAAACCTTCCCTCATTCACTCACGCGGGTTCCTTTTTATAGTGAAAATGCAAGCTCCAAAAGCCAACCACCGGCTGATCGTCGGTTGCTAGTTGAAGGCCCAGACTCAATGTCCAAACGTTACTTCCTTTTGATAATGAAACGGTGTAATTTTATGACACAGAAATGGGTTACCTATTGATGCTACAATGTTATGTATGTGAAAAACATTGAGGTGGGAGATGATGGAATAGTGGTGAGCCAATAACAACATGCCACATGTCATTATTTTTTTTAAATTAAAAAATTCAGCCTTCTCTCTCTGCCTCTCTTTTTTTTCACATTCACATTTTCTTTCTCCTTCCTCTTTTCATTTTTCTTTAATTTTTACGTTTTTCATTTATTATTTTTATTTTATTTTACTTATTATTTCTATTTTTATTATTTTTATTCTTCTCTTTTCTATTTTCTTATTTGGTTTTTATTATTTATATTTTTATTACTTTATATTATTATTTTTTATTTCTCTTTTATTTATTTATTTATTTTTTTATTTGTTTCTTTTTTATTTTTATAGTTTTCCTAAAATTTTTGTTTGAAAATTTAAACTCAAAATGAAATAAATTATTTTTATTTTATCATTTTTCATTTAGAAAAAATTGGGTGTAGACATATATATATATATATATATAATTATATTAGTTGTTGATCTCCTTAACGTTCGAAAATGTTCAAAATTAAGATAGTTTTAAAAGAAAATTAAGATGACACCCCCTAATTTATTGGGTTGTTGGTTTAATGGGAACCACTTGTTGAGAAGTTAAAAAGGAAAAGAGAAGGTTAAGGGTTGGTCTCCAATATATCAAAATCAGAAACTTTGTGGTCTCTTACCTCCAAAAGAGTTACTCTCAAGTCCAGCAAGAGGAATAAGAAGATTTTGATTGAGAAAGATCATAACCATATCAAGTAATCAATTGTCATCTATGGATGGATACCGGTACGTGATTCTTCTATTGGATTCTGACTCTGAATAATTTAATATGATGGCTGAATTTATCATTCAGAAGATTTATTCTATCAATTGGTATCAGAGTCTCGTCCATGTTAAATTATTGTGAATAAAGTTTTATCATTGAATTGGATTATGTTGATGTTATACCGGTTTGAAATTAAAGAATAAACGCACATAATTCTGTTTGATGTTTACGCATTTTATTTTATTTATATATATTATATTATATATAGATATATGTATTTATATTTTTTTCTCTTACGTGTATTATCTCTTTCAAAGTTTAACCTTAAAAAAAATAGAGAAAGGTGGGTCAAACTCTACTTATATTATTTTTAATAATATTTATAAACCTATTATTAATTTTAATTATATATTATTTTATTTCTTTTAATTTTTATATTTATTATTTAATTTATCTATGATACATATTGGTTCTCTTTATTTATTTATATTTATGTTATTTAATTTATCTTTAATTACATATTGATTCTATTTATTAATGTATAATTATATCATTTTATTTATCTTTAATTATGCAATAGTCCTTCTATTAATTTATAATTATATCATTTAATTTATCTCTAATTATATATTAGTTATTTTTATTAAATTGATATTTATATAATTTAATTTATCTTTAGTTATCCATTGGTATATATATATAATTTAATTTATCTCCAATTAATTGGTCTTCTTTATTAAATTTATATTTATATAATTTAATTTAACTCTAGTTATACATTAGTTTTTTTTGTTAAATTTATGATCATGTCATTTAATCTAGGTTTGATAGGTTTTTTTTTCCAATATTTGTTGCAATTAGTTCATGTAGTCCCTTGATTCTTTTTGTTCTTACTGTAGTCTTCAATTGTTTTAAAGGACTCAATCTGGTCCTTCTGTTAGATTGATGTCAACATTGTTAAGAGAGTGATGATTTGACGAATACATATGGAGACCTGTCAAATGATTTAAAATAGTTGTACAGTAGTACATAATGATGAATCTTCAGAAAATATTTATAGGTTGTCAAAATATTTTTATAGGTGTACAAAAATTTGGAAGTGTCAAACATATGAAATATATTAAAATAAAATATATATTTTTATTTATAAAAAAATTATGTGTACGTAAAAAGAAAATTAAGGGCCCAAAGAGTCATTCATACAATACTAAGCTACTAGTGAGAGATAAGGTCATGTCATCTTTAAAAATTCATTGATGTGTACCCTTATTTAAATTGATATTCATTGATAAAGAAATAAATTGATATTCACTCTTATTTAAAAATATAAATCCTTATGGCTTTAAATAAGTCTTACAATTACAATAAAAAAGGAAAACTAGGAATAATAACCTAACATATTAGAATAATTCAAATGCTAACCTCTAACGACCAACTTATTAAATGTAAATAAACTAATAAACTTAAATTTCAGCAACAACTATTTCTGATTCCAACAAATTCCTCCCCTTAAATTGAAATGTTAACTAAGCATACAATTTAATCATCACGCGGTTGTACTCTTAGTAGTTTGCGGAGTATCAAAAACTAATCCAATTTTATTGGCTTTGTCATAATGTCTACAATATGTTCTTGTGTTTCACAAAAAACTACACCACTCCTTGACTTGAAAGATCACATAAATAATTATATCTAACATCAATGTGTTTAGTCCTTTGATACATCACAGGATTCTTAAAGATCTTGATTGATGAACTGCTATCACAAAAAGATATCAATACACTCATAATTTTGAACTTCAATCTGTCCAAAATTCCCTTCATCCAAACATAATGGCAAACACATAAAGTTGTTGCCACATATTCAGCTTTTGTGGAGGACAATGCGACTATTTCCTATTTTTTTGAACTTCAATCTATCCAAAATTCCCTTCATCCAAATATAATGGCAAACACATAAAGTTGTTGCCACATATTCAACTTTTGTGGAGGACAATGCGACTATTTCCTATTTTTTTGAACTCCAACAAACTACTGCCTCATTAAGTAGAAAGACATACTTTAAAGTATTTTTTTTGACATCCACATCTCTTGCATAATCACTATATTTACCAAAAGTTTTGAACGTTTCTTTCTTATATAAAACAAACCAAAATGCAATGTTCCTTTTAAATACCACAAAGCTCTTTTAGCAATTTTTGCATATGTTTCCTTTTTTGAATTAGCCAGGTAAGGTGAAATCAAACACATAACATACATCACATATAGATGTGTAACTGTTAGGTATAATAGACTTCTTACCAATTACTTGTATGAGGTTGTGTCGACATTTTCTCTACCTGCTCTTGACAACACAGTTTCAGACACAATTGGATTTTTGATAGAATTACAATTCCACATATTGAATCTCTCCAAAACCTCTCTTTCATATTTCTTTTGACACAAGTGGATTCCATTTGCATTCTAACTTACTTTACCTCTAAGCAAAAATATCATTTTTTCAAGATCTGTCATCTCAAATTCTTCCTTTTTTCACTTCTTAAACCTTGCACATAATTCTTCATCACTCCCAATATATATTAAGTCATCAACATACAGACATACTATAGTTAGTCTTTCTCCTTTTCTCTTAACAAAGAAAATAATTAATGGTGGATTATAAAAATGATAAAATGATAAATAAAAATAATATAAATGATAATAGGAATAATAGATGTAAAAATAATAATATTTTTTATAATAAAAATAATATTTTCTATTTTTTAAAATCAGTCACTGATTCGGTCACTGATACGGTCACTGATTCGGTCATTATACATCGGTGACCAATGAAATAGTGACTAATGTGTTTAATCACTAAATTGGTCGCTATTTTAATCAGTGACTGAAAAATCAGTCACTATTTACGATTTTTCTAGTAGTGTCATCTCCTTTATGTTCTTGGTAAGGCTTCTATTGATCACATGGTTAATCCACTTTGTAGCTTCTACCCACAAGGTCTTTGGCATTTCTTTCTCAATGAGTAAGAAATACATCATATTCATAATCGTCCATTTCTTCTTTTGGTTACTCCATTTTGATAGGGTATGAAGGCACCTATTAATTTCCTTTTGATACCATGTTGTATGCATAACTAATTGAACTGATTTGAAGTGAATTATGCTTCCTTATATGTTCTTAAACAATAGATTCCTTTCTGAGTTTCTTTCTCAACTAGATTCTTGAAGCATTTGAACATTTCAAATGTTTCACCTTTTTTTGCATGAAAATAAATCCAAGTTTTGCGAGAGTAGCCATCTACAAATACTAGCAAGTATCTCTTACTACTATTAAAGATTGGAAAGATAGGACCACATAAGTCACCATGCACCAATTCATGTTTTTCTTATGCTCTCCAATAACTTTTCTTTGAAATTTTGTCTTGTTGTTGCTTTCCAATGTTACACACCTCTCAAACCCCAACATCTTCGTTGAATTTTGGTACCCACTTCACCATTTTTCTTCTGCATGGTACCAATGAACTTATGATTTACATGCCCATACCTTCTATGTCATAAGTTCTCCAAGCTCTCCTTCTCGGACTTTAAGCATTTCCTTGGAAGTGATTTCAATGTAGCATGAATCACAAACATTAGATTCATAGTCATCTTGTTATCTACAATATTTACAATTTTCCTTTCTTGAGGATGTTAAATTTTGCAAGTACTTTCTTTTATTATGATAACCAAGCGTTTTTTCTTGGAGTTGAACTATGCTTAACAAATTGTTTGTTAGGTTAGGCACAAAATGAACATCACTCACAAATTGAGTTATTCTTTCCACTTCAAACCTGACACTTCCTTTTCCAAGTACAGACATGACCGAGTTGTTTCCTAAGTGAACAATATGTCTTAAAGTTTCATCTAGTTCAACAAACCACCTTTTATCTCATATCAAATGATTCAAACAACCAAAATCAAGGAACCATATCCCTTTGTCCACAATACACTTAGAAGCAGCTCCTCTTTCTTATCAAACTCAACATAGTTTGCTTCTTTTTCTAGACTTGGACATTCAAATTGGTAGTGTCCTTGTTTTTGACACTGATAGCATAAAATTGTGTTTCTGTTTGCAAATGTATTGGCTCTTCCTTGTCTCTTCACATAGTTGCCACTTGTCTTTGAAAGTTCCTCTCTCACATCCATAGCACATGCCATGTTCATTTTGCATAACTTGTTCTTCACTCCTTTTCTCTCTTACTTTTGTTCATGAACAATTAGTATCCACGGTTAAAAAATCAATGTCATTATACTCTTCAATTGTAAACAATAAAGTTAAAGTTATCTGTTAGAGGTTTAAGTATCTTCTCAATGATTTTTACATTGTTCATATCCTCCCCACAATTACTCATGTCACTTGTTATTTTCATCACTCTTCTAAACAATGATTCATCGATTCACCTGGCTTCATCTCTAAGGTTTCAAATGTCTGTCAAAGTCTCTGTAGCTGCTCATGTTTCACCCTACAACTTCCTTAGCACTTGACTTTCATCGATACCCACATTTGTTCAATTGTTTCTTTGTATGTAATAGTCTTGAGGATTAATTTGTCAATGACCTCAAATAGATAATTCTTTGCTTTTGGGTCTTTGAGCTTTGCTTCATCCAAGGCCTTCTACTATGCTGCATTGAATGACCTAATATCTTTGGGTTCCTTGATTCTGATTCAATAACACTCCAGTACTACTTTGATCGAAGTAGATTCTCTATGAGCAAACTCTAATAATCATAATCTGGATCAAATTTGGGCACACACGGTATGATGAAATTGCTTGATTATGTCATTTCACTTCCTTCCTTCACTCTATTATTTTTCCTCTCAAACACTCTTATTTAACTCACTTATTATAGTGTTTTCCTCTTAAACTCGTATAGTTCACTCATTGTATCAGGACATGGTAGAGCTCTGATACTAAATACAGAAATAAACTAATATTCACTGATGAAGAAGTAAACTGATATTCATTCTTATTCTAAAATATAAATCTTGATGGGTTTAAATAAGCTTTTCAACTATAACATAAAACAAACTTTGAGAAAAACTAAAAATAACAATCTAACAAACTAGAATAATTCAAATACTTATACGACCTTTACCAAAAGTAAATAAACTAATAAACCTAAATTTCAATAACAACTATTCTGTACAAATAAATAATACAATAAATTGTTATAAAAAGAAAGTATATGTTGGGTGAAAAAAATCCTATACTCAAATATTCTTGGTAGGACATTAAATTATCTCCATAAGTTTTGTTCGGTTGGTTTGATTGGTTATGAGACTAATGTTCTATTCTTATATTAAGAAATTATTGATTTGTCCATTCTTAAGGATGTGTCGTGGCCAATCTTTCTCTGCAAATTCAATTTGTTATCAATTAAGTCAGACTTATTAAGTATTTTATAGACTTTGAATAATCTAATAAATTATTAAGTATTTTATAGACTTTGAATAATCTAATAAATTATTTTATGTATAAACATTTTTCTTTTAAAATATTAGAGTGGAGAGAGAAACAAATAGACTATCTCCACTTTTAAGAAATTAATCAATTAAGATATGAATTGTTAGGTAAATAAAATATTAAATCGCAACTCCAATAGCACAAATAGAGTTTCACAAATTGAAAAATAAAGTACATTATCTCTATATCTAAATACAAAATAACATACTAGCACACTCAAAAGATAACAATTATTAAAAGACTCTTAAAAAATATTTTATTTCTTAATTTCTAAACTTTAAATAAAAAGGTATTAATTTTGATATTCCTCAAAATATGACAAAAATAAAAAAAATTTCCTGCATAGGAAAGTTGAAGAAGAGAGTCACACTTCAAATATATTGAAGTATTACTTTCATTTTGTTTCCGTAGATATTTTGCGGATATCATTCATATTTTCTAAACCTAGATTGTAATAAAAAGCTGAAAATGCAATATACAAAAATAGAAATTTATAGAATTGTTATTATAATTAAGCAAAATTTTATTCATTTTTAAATTTGAATAATTTCATATCCTTTAAAAGGTATTATTTTAAGATAAAATCAAATCATCCTAATAATTAAAGAAATCATACTCAAAAATATTTTCTCAAGAGTTAATAATACTATCTAAATGCAGATGGCGATAATTTTTATATTTTACGAAGACGACAATTAGTACAACTTTAATTAGTACAACTTTTTTTATATTCCGAGAAATTTTTATTCATGTTTAAATACTAATTTAAAACTACATCTAAAATAAATAATGAATTAATTCATAAATTAAGTTATGGATTGTGGACTGATTAGGAAAATATAATCTTAACTTTAATAGAAATTACACAATTTGTTTGGGTTAGAATGAAGTTCAAGTACAAAATAAAATTATAAGGTATAAAAGATAATATATGACCTAATACGCACTTATCAGTACAAATTCAATCAAGGAATTTAATTTAAATATTAAAACCAAGCTCAAAAACTATCATTCTCTATTTATATTTGACTATTGATATTTATATTAATTTATTAAGATCTAGTACTTATTTTACTATCAAACATTTGTGTTAATTTGTTAAAATTTAATATTTATTTAATTATTAACATTTTTATTAATTTGTTAATATTTAATAGTTATTTAATAATGTGTTAATTTATTAAGATTTAGTACTTATTTGAGTATCGATATTTCTGTTAATTTATTAAAATTTAATACTTATTTGAATACCAATATATTTATTAATTTATTAAAAATTTAGTACTTATTAGCTATTGACATTTCTCTTAATTAGTTAAGATGTAGTATTATATTACTGATAACAACTAAATTACATTAAAATTTGACTAAAAATATATCATAAAAAATATAAATATAAGATGTGGAGTATAACAGAATAACTTTTATTTCAACCAGTCAAAAAGAATAAAAACCTAGCTGTTACAACAGAAATAATCGATTATTACTACACAGACACAATGACTATGTTACCATCTTTAATTTCCTTCTTCCCCAAATTCTTAACTCACCACCTCATTTTCCTACTCAGGTAATTGCTTCAACCAAGGTCTATTAATGTTGACAGGGTCTATTTGGGTCATTAAATGCTGTCACCATCCACAGCCGAATCACCATAGGACCCAGTTGAACAAGCACATGGGACCCATCTGTTATACCACGTGTCCAAGAATTATTTTCCGTTGCTTCATCCCACAAAACAAATTAAAAAGCAAGCGCCACGTCACGTGACCCCAACCTGCCTGCACCCCTCCCCCGCCAAAATATCAACGGCCAAAACCAGTCCCACACTATATCCTTATGGTGGTAAGTCTCACACCAGATAAAAACCAGAATATCCTCGTAGAGTCGTATATAAATAACCAAAGTGTTACAGTGAGAAGACTCTTTGACTCCAGAACAAACAAACACCGTCTTCCTTCTCTTTTCTCGCGTGTGGTACGGTAATCGTAACAGAACTCACTCACTCCTTCACTTCTTCACGCATTTACCCCAATCTCTGATCCCTTAATTTTAGGGTTTCCACTTCGATTTCGCGTTCTCTCGCTGCATCTCATCTGATCATCTTTATTTTTCTGATACCAGTGTTTTCTTTTGGTGAGGAACAGGATCGTGAATTTTCGGCATGCGATCAGGGAATGCGATGAAAAAGAAACGAAAAGAAAGCGAGGCCAGCGAGCGGTCGGACTTGCCGGAGGTTTCGAAGTCACATTACTCGCTGGAGCGTGGTTCCAGGTTTAACAAACGGTGCAGGGAAGACGGCGTGGCCACGGTTCCCACTCGCGGCGCGTCGTCGCTTTTGACTTCGTCACGGGGACTGAAACGGAAGATAGGGTGCATTGACGACGCCACGCGGATGGGGAGGAGCGAGAGGATCGAGGACGATTACGTCACAGGGGGGAACACGATCGGGCAGGGGAAGTTCGGGTCGGTGACTGTTTGCCGCGCACGTTCGGGGGGCGCGGAGTACGCGTGCAAGACGCTGAAGAAAGGGGAGGAGACAGTGCACCGCGAGGTGGAGATAATGCAGCACGTGTCGGGGCACCCTGGGGTTGTGACTCTGAAAGCGGTGTATGAGGATGCGGATTGTTGGCACCTTGTGATGGAGTTGTGCTCCGGAGGGAGGTTGGTTGATAGGATGAGGGATGGGCCGTGTTCGGAACACCTGGCGGCTGGGATACTTAAGGAGGTAATGATGGTGGTTAAGTATTGTCATGAAATGGGCGTGGTGCATAGGGATATTAAGCCCGAGAATGTTCTGATTACTGGAACTGGGAAGATTAAGCTCGCTGATTTTGGCCTCGCCATCAGAATTTGTGAGGGTAAGTGGATATGTGAATGGTGTTGTTTGGATGATCCTTTTTGTTAGACTAGGTTCAATCAAGGTCTTAGAATTTGAGCTTCAGTCATTGTCATTGTCATGAGTTGTGATTATGGTTTTGTGATAGTTGACATTGCAGGATAAATGTCGCCGCAACCGTGATTCCGGCTAACAATTGCGGTTTTATCCTGATCTTGAAATTATGGAAAATTGCACAGAGATGAGGCTGGAAATTGCTAGCATCTACCTCCACAATTTTGTTTGCAGTCTTAGTTAGGGGTTTCATGGTGATCATTGACAATGTAGTAAATGAACAAACGCGGCCACTATTGGGGTTGCTGATCGCAATTTTTTTCCAATCCTTGACATTGCTCAAAATTAGGAGCAACTGCCACCACAATTGTTGTTGCAGTCTTAGATTGTGGATTCACTGATATCCTTAACATTGTAGTGAATAAGGGTCAAATGCGGCTGCAATTGTAGTTGCTTTTTGTGCTCCTTGACATTGCTCAAAAATTGAGCAACTTGAGCAACGGCCATTGCAATTGTGATTGCAAGCTTAGATTGCGGTTTCATCGCAATCTTTGATTTTGTAGTAAATGACGGACAAATTGGGGCGGATGTTGGTGCGAGCTCTTGTGTTGAAATTAATTGAAAATAGTTAATGTTGTCTTAAACTTGTTTCATAAGGATGGTTGGTGTAAGCTCTTTCAAACAATTGCCTAGGTCTAGTGGAAAATTCTACCCTGGTTAGTCTGTTAATAAAAAATTTCTAGGCGGGTATGCAAGTGTTTTTGACTATGTGATGAAATTGTGAAGAATTTCTAATGAGACTTTAACTGAAACAGTTGCTGATGGTGTTCGTTTGACTGGTATTGTTAGTTACAAGATTACTTGAATTTTGGAATGGATCCTCTCATGTTAAAAAGATGAGATTATTAAGTGTGATAATGTCACCATTGACTGTATAAAATTTAACTTTATATTGAAATATATTTTATTTACAAAATTTATTTAATTGTAGGATCTTTTCCTGTGAAAATGTCGCTGGAGAGAATTCATCCCCAAAAAGTGTTGCTTCTGTTGCAGCACTTAATCAAATGCAGAAGTTGTAGAATAAGACCCTAATTATTAAGTACATGTTTAGTTTGACTTTTGGAGTCTCAAATTCACGGATGTGAAAAATAGAAGTTATTTATAGTAATATTAGTTTGGATGTGGATCATGACTGCACGTTTGCCTTGATCTGATGCGAAACCTGACATGCACTAACTCATACACGATGCATATCCCACCAGCTATGATAATAATAATAATAAGACAATCGCTTCATAAATCCTTTCAGCTGCTTCAAAATTAATATAAAATGCAATCAAACTAATAATTATCTCATCAATCTGTTCTCCCATCAGTGACATTTTTGTTGGAAGAGATAAATTTTTTAAAATATATTTTAATGTAAAGTGAATGTTCTATTGAATCGATGGTGAGATCATCACTTGGGAAAATATGACAGGATTTGTAACTTATGCAGTGTTTATTGGACTTGTGTTCAAACACACAACGTCATTGATACCTTGCCTCATTGTTTGAAAATTTGTATTGCAGGTCAGAATTTGACAGGTGTGGCTGGGAGCCCTGCATATGTTGCCCCAGAAGTGTTGTTGGGTAGATATTCTGAGAAGGTGGATATATGGAGTTCTGGGGTGCTCCTGCATGCTTTGTTGGTTGGTTTTCTTCCATTTAAAGGCGATTCACAGGAGGCACTTTTTGAGGAAATAAAAAATGTCAAACTAGATTTCCAAACCGGGGTGTGGAATTCGATATCTAAATCTGCTCGAGATCTTGTTGGGAGAATGTTGACAAGGGATGTTTCAGCAAGGATAACAGCTGATGAAGTACTGAGTAAGTTTATGATAGATATATTATTGAGAGTTTGCCTGCTTTATCTTTTTCCCTCGCTGATAAACACACCAAAGATTTTATTCAATTTGATTTTTGTTATTTTAATCTTGAAATAATTAACATAGATAGTATTTCCTGGTTTTGTTGAAACTATCTTTATCTCTCTCGTAGATTCTTACTAATGAGGGTTACCTTGTTTTGACATGCTGTGCTGGTCCCTTGAGATATAAATTTTGTAAATGCTTGCGAGTGGGTCAGTGTTTTTTTTTTCTTCTTGTTTGGGATAACAGTGAGAATCTACTATATGTGGATAAAGTATCTTTTCCCCAATTGCTTTTACTTTTAATAACAAAAAATTAAAGCAGTACTTTTACTTCTGTTGTATTGGTTCAGTCTTCCGCACTCGTTGTATGCATGTTAAATTAACTTTCGGTGGTTCATTTTCAGGTCATCCATGGATATTGTTCTATACGGCGCAAACATTGAATAATCTGCCTGTTAAATCAAAATTGAAACCCCAAAATGCAGCTACTTGCCACAAGCTTGTTACTGCACCTGAATCTGGGTTTGGAGGATACAGGATGGATAATTGTTCGCTAAATGGTTCAAGCACGTTTTCATCCTCTGCAAGTTGCTATTCAGAATATGATGATGACTGTGAGTGGATTGATGCACTTGCCACTGCTGTTTCACGTGTGACGATATCCGAAGCTAAGAGGACCAAGTTGTGGTGTCCCACTGGTCCAATTGATCCACAAGGTTCATCTAACTTGAAGACTAATCTCTGTAAAGCATTCTGACCTACTGACAGAATGACACTGACCGCATGCACCACAATATCGACTGCTTTAGCTGGGGTTTATAATAAACTTGGCCCAACAAATTCCACAGTTGGCGAAAGAAGATTTCATCTAACATTCCATATAAGGTTGACCCGGGTGCCAGTTTCTCTGGTTTTTTTAGTGAAAAATCTAATTACATTAATCTTCATTTGTTCCTTTGTCCATATAACCTTACTTGAGTGAACTCAGTTGTACAGAACCGGTACATATAATGTTAATTTGTGGCTGCATGATTTTGCTATTGCAGGAGAAGGGGTTTAATAGGATGCAATAGGTTATGAATTTACTTATTTAGGGAAAACTTCAAAATTGTTTTCCTCAGGAAGTTTAAATCAGAACCTATTATTAAACTGCTTTTATTCCAATAAATTTTACTTAGTACTTAGTTTTAAGGATAGCATTTAAATTCATTTTGAAGAATTTAAATTCTAACAGGATAGAATTTAATTGAAGTGACTTGATAACTGCACTCTTCCCATGATGAACATTCAGTGAAACATGACACGGGATACATAAGGGACCTTTAAAAATGGTAACATGTTGGGACAGTTAGGACAAGTGAGGTGGTGGAGTTATTACCCCATATTTGGCAGGTTTCTATTTTTCTCTGCATTCGGCTTGACGGAATGCAGTGCAGAGGTCCCCATAAGCAATAAAGAGAAAGAGGGAAAGGACTAAGGAAAAGCAGGAAAAACAGTGAAATGTTGTTCCTCTGGAAGTTAAAAGAAAAAGATAAATTTAAATTATAACAACAATAATTTAAGGTTGTTTTTTATAATTGATTTTTATTTTGAGTATTTAATATATTTTAATTGATTACTGAATATTAAATATTTTGATATAATGTTTTAGGAACTTTAATTAAAATTTTATAATGTATTAAGTTTTTAATTTTATGAAAGTTTGGATTACTCAAAAGTAATCATATATTTAGATGTGAAATTTATTTAAGTTTGTTTTTTTTTTTCCATCGTTGAGAAAGCTGGTTGAACATAAAAAGGTTTCTGGAAATAATATTTGGGCAACATAATTCCTATACATTATAATTAGTAGAAATATTGATCATTGTCAAATTTGAATTAGTCTGGGGTTGAGTTTAAATATAAGAGGAACGTTACAAGCATCATCTACCATTCTTTTTATTATACTGTATTACTGGTTAAATTTGATTCAAAGTTATAAATAGGAGAGATACTCATTCAATAAGAGATAAGGCATAAAGTTTGTAACTTCTAGTAAGTTTCAACAAATAATAGAGAATAGATTGACAAAATAATATTTTTCAATTACTTTTTTTTTTTCTTTATATTTATACGCCTATTATTTATGCATCGAAGTGTGAGTGCAGGTACTTTTGCTGACATTAAGAGCCAAGACCAAGAGTTGAAAACGCCAAGAAAAGAGAACCAAAAAGCTAGATGAGAGACCTAATTTGTTGTCTGATTCTACAATAACACAAATTTTATTGAAAAAAAAAATACAAATTATAAAATTTTATGGAAACAAAAATAAATATTATGATTTTTTTTTATTTAAACTATCAAACCCAAAAAATTTCCAATTTATGTGTGAAGAAATACAAGACAATTATACATAAAATATGAAATTTCAATATAAGCATTAAATTTTAAAGAAAAAACATATTAATATTCATTAATTTTTATGATTATGTTAATTGAGCTATTTTGAATATATATGATAGAAAAACTGATTCTATTTAAAATGGATTAAATGGATCAGGAGTTTGCTTAGAGTCATCTTCAAAATGGAAACTTTACCAAAAAATTTAAGTCTTAGAAAGGATTAAAGCAAAGGGATCCACAAACATTGTTTTTATTCTTAATTGCAGTTAAAATGCTATATGGGACTGTTAGGCAGGTTGAAGAAGAGGGGGCTTAAGGTGGATAAAAATAGTGAAATTAATGTTAGTATGCTTTGATTTGCGGATGACACTTTTTCATTTGCAAAGCTAAGACTCAACATCATGATCATCAAGAGTATCTTAAGGTGTTTTGAATTAATATCTGGACTAAGAGTTAATCTCCATAAAAATAGGTTAGGAGGGATTGGAGTGGAACCTAGGATCACACATATGGTTTCGTTTATACTGAATATTGTAATGGGTCTACCATTTATATACCTAGGTATACCTCTAGGAGGGAATCATAAGAGAAAGAAGTTTTGGCAATGTGTGATAGAAAAGATTAGAGACTAATGGGATGAAAGGAAAGAAGGAAAGAATATATCTATAGTAGGTAAGGTAAGTCTCATAAAATCAGTGTTAACATCAATGTTGCTATCCTTCTTATTTATGTCCAAAATATTACAAGGAGTGAGGAAAACTATAATAAAATTACAAAGAGACATTTTATGGAGATAGGGACATGAACGTAGAAAAATTCTCTAGGTTAAGTGGGAACGTATATGTAAAAGCAAGAAAGAGGAAGGCCTTGGAATTTTGTATCTCAAGTGTTTTAATATGCCATTGATAGGTACATAGAAGTGAAGACTATGTAAGGGGCTATGGAGAGACATTCTTGTGTCAAAATATGGAGCAGAGAGTAAATATGAATCAAGATTTAGGAAAGACTTTTGACAATTGTGACATGACATGCATCACTTATGTGTATAAGGGTAAAATTGTATTATCCTATTGTGTTACAAATAAAATTTGAATGAAAATTATTTGACATCCACACACATGTGGATGATGTATAAAGATGCACTGAGTGCGCGATTACGATAAAACCCATTGTGATTGAGAGAGAGATGTGATTAAAGCTTCGTCATCAAAGGAAGAAGATCCCAGAACAATGACATTGGACTTCAAACCGTGAAAGGAGCATCGATGCGAAAATGGAGTGATAAGATTTAGGGTTTTAGGTCTTCAAGAAACGTGAGTTTGTATAGCAGGATTGGGAGAGATATAGAAATGTTGAATCAAAGTGTTTTCGTGAAAGCATGAATATGTTGGAAAAGAAAAGATGTGGGAAGCCGTGAAAAGGAAGGAATTTATTAGAGAAGAAGAAAGGTGAAATTGTGAAACATTGACTAGGGAGTGTTTTGTTGGGAAAGAAGACAGTTTCTTCCAATTTGTTGCGGGACGTGGTCTCTTCTCTCGCATAATTGTGCAAAAAAAAAAAAAATAACTTGACGTAACCACCATTCCAAACCACCACCAAAGGTCGCACAAGAAGAAGGAAAAGGAAGCAACATTCACAAACGGTGACACAAGACCGCCATGTCAAGTTGTCAAGTGGTTGGCACACCATGTGATGGTGTTAAACTATCATAACCTAGTAAAATAATAATATTTTTATCTAGTCAACATCTTCTAATAAAAAATTATCATTGTTGTCCAGTCACCGTGACCGCCATGTCAAGTTGTCAAGTAGTTGGCGCACCATATGGTGGTGTCAAACTATCACACCCCTACTAAAAATGATTATTTGACAACCACTCAAAAATTACCACCCTTTGACAACTGTAACGTGGCAAACACCGGGTAAATTGTATTATCCTATTGTGCTACAAATCAATTTGAATGAAAGTTGTTTTACATTGGTGCATATGTGAAGGACGAATAAGGATGCACTGAGTAGGCGAGGCATGATTGGGAAAGAGCTATAATTAAAACTTCGTTGTCAAAGGAAAAAGATTCCAGAAGAACGACATTGGACTTCAAATCGTAAAAGGAGCATTGATGCAAAAACGAAATTGCAAGATTTAGAATTTAAGATATAATTGGAAGAGACGGGACGGGAAAAAGTCGAACTGAATCTCTTTTAAAATCCAAAATCACAAAAATTTACTATTTTAAAAAAATAGTCCCAAATATTTACCTACTTTTCCTTCAACACACCTTAATCTCACTAACTCACCCATGATAGATTTGAGAATCATGCCACGTATCAATTATTTTAAAAATGGACAAGAAGAACCTCATCATCTCATCTACATTACCCTATCACCCTTACTTAAATCTACATATAAATCTACTTCCCATTGGTTAACCCATATCCTAAAGGTACCCTTTTAACTCACTTCCTTGGACAAGGGTTCTCCAATATTTATTTTCTTGGTTTATCTCATTTAATCAAAATATTTGAAAGAGAACAAAAATAATAAAATTAGACAAACAACAACTTGAAAGAAAGGAAAAGTTAATTGATAATATTTGTTCAAGCTAAACATTCTTTTAAATAGTAATATATTCTGTTTAAATAGTAATATATTCGAGATCGTGTTACAATATATTGATTGAGTAGATACCCACAAAATAAGATATTACAATTGCTTGATTATAAAATTTTAATCCACAATTTTCTAATTTAAAAGATCAAAATTAATTAATGATATTAAAGTAAGACTTACAAATGAATTTACCGTCTTTCTTTAACAAATAAGTAATTTGGGGGTTTATAAACAGTTTCACACAGATATAATATTATTCTCATCAAACATAAATCATGGTTGCTACCTCTATAGGTTCTCAATTTACCATAGCATTAATAGAGAAAAATAACACCGCAAACTATTTAGAACTTAAATCATTCATCATTTTCTAAATAGAATTACTGCTTTAACTACGCCATATATCCAATAAACACATCTCAAAGTCAGATACATTTTAATAGAAAACTCCAAAGGGTTATGGAGCCTTTTCTTTACACCAAAATATGGAATCATGTGTTTTGATGGATTTTTCAACCAGGAAGCTGGTCCGTAAATCACTTTCTGAACATTTTGGACCAAAGGTACACAACAAAGAAACACACTAAGGCGAAAAGAACGACATGAAGGACATGGTTTGAACCACTTTGGATGATGCTCTTGTTCAATCTTCTTAGGTTGTTCTTCACTCCAGCTTGAGCCTTTATCATTGTCATTTGCTGCGTTCAAAAAGACAAAGCAAAAATATTAACAAGACAGTTGGACATTTTCTTGTTAAAGAGGAGATAAAGACACTAATTACTATGAATGACATGCAACAAAAGCCAGCCTAAAGGTTCAGAAAAATATGGATGGAAGCATGAGGACATGGTTTCCCTTTCCTTTAACTTCTGAAATCCATACCATTACAACAAGCTGACCATAATTTCATGACTGAAAAACGTTTTCTCTCAGCTAGCATTAAGCTTTTAAAATCTAAAGACAAATTTCAATTAAAAATTCATTTTTCCTGATGCTGGCAACATTTGGTGAATTGTAGTCATTTTTCTCTTGCAGAGAACATAAATTCACGGGGACAATACATTAGTGCCTCAATATGTGCCACAATCTGGAAGGAGATCCCAAATAATTGAGAAAGTATTATCAACATAGAACGATAGAACTAGTATATGTAATAGGCTATTAGAATTATTAGTAGTATATATATAACACCTCCATACTATTATCAGAAGAATTCTATATACTAAAAATTTAGATGCAGATATATAAGCCTTGTCATATCATATTTAATTCGTATCATTATTTATTTCATACTTGAGAATTCTGATTTTAAATTGCAATGAATTACCTTATTTTCTTTGACATTGATGGCTTTATTTTTTTTCCACATTTATTTTGTAAGGAATGAAGAATTTGGACAGATTAACTTTTAGATTATAAATATAATCAATATCGAACTATAAAATTAGCATTGTTTTAACGAAATTTGCTAGTAAAAAATTGGATATATATAGTTGCATGTGTCACCGCAGAACCAAAACATGACACACACGTCAGACACTAGTAGAAAACAAAACTAAGAGAAGCGAAAATTATCCAAGAAATTGTGTACCAGTTCTTCAAGGAAATTTTTCTGATGCTTCACTTCTGTTCCTATCTCCTCAGCAACCTGCACCAGAAATATTGGAAGGAGGATAAGAACGAAGGAAGAAGAAACGGAAAAGAAAAAATATAGAACATGAGTTTTGAAACATGATATAGTTTCATCCAACTAGCTCCATAAAAGGAATAACTAGCCGGCTATGGTTCAAGTATTCAACGAGCCAATCTGCACTGATAGAACACCGTATAACTTGTATTTGGAAACTGAACTTAATTTTTTATCATTAGAAACAGCATACATGCATCAATTATAAAATATTCTAGTAAATACTGTTATGAGGAATGGGGAGAAAAAGCTAGGAAGAATACAGACCACAAGCATATTCATATGCCTCTCTTCATTGACAATTCCTTTCGGGAGCCAAAAAGATGCACATTTCTTATCAAGAATTAAGAGACCTAAAAAATGTAGATATTTTTATTTCCTCTTCCACGTTTCATATTTTAAGGTGTAATCTACAGCCACTGATTGTTTAAGTGTTATTGATTGCAGAAAATGGTGGAAAACCAACAATCTGTTATATAATAAAGTGGATAGCATTATGAACAACTGGCAGAAGTTGCATCTGGGGGTTAAAATATATGATATAATATATGTATAAAAATTTATGTTGTCTGTAGATAAAATAAAATGCATAAAATTGGCACAATATTAACTAAAAAAATCAGTTGGCCAGAAACTTGCTAAAGACGACAATTGGCAAACAGAGTGGCAATCGCAGATCCCAGAAATACTGCAATAAAAAAACACTATAGTGGCTATCTAACTACACCAGGTTGTTTTCACAACTAAGGCTTTAAAAGACGGCCTACGGCTGACATTACACCAAGATTGCTTAGGTTTCCCCCACATCAGCTGCATTTGTTTGCAATTTTTGAAATTTCAAAGACTGCTGCATATTAAAACTTAGTTCACAACCCATTATTATTATCATGGAATTCAGACAAATAAAAGTAGCACAGAGAATGATTTCTTTTAAACATGACCAGTCCAGGTGCTCTCTGTCAAGGTTTTAAACTGCAGTGGTGGTCAAATATTCAATTTAATCAGGATCTGTAATGCTGCACGAAAATACTGAAAAATCTGACCGATGCAGCTGCAATTATATGATCACCCCAGAGACCTCAAAACCTTGACATTAAAGTTCAAATTGCAGGGGACCATTTTTTAAAACCTTGCTCTCTACTAAGTGTTCATCCATCATAGCATGTAATACCTTCAACTCTTCAACCAACATCTACTTGTTTAAATAGAAAAGAGTTCAATTTCCGTTAAAAACAATGAACCGGGCTTGTTCAAATGCGTCTAGTCCAGTCCAATCCAATCCACTCCCTGATTCTGATCGATCAGGTCTAAACGAATTTCTAAAGTGCTCAATTGATAAAAAAAAGTGCCATCTTTTCGCAATTTTACACATGCCCAACAAAAACAAAGAAATAACAAGCACAAAGTGAATAAACAAAACAAGAAATTAAAAAAAAAAAAAATGGTGGGAGCTACATACATGTTTCAACCTTCGAACTTGTCGATGAAGACCGGTGATTTCATCGTCCAAGTCCATGGGATCAATTCGTAATTGGATCTCCTCGGAGCCACTAACGGGTCGAGTGCTAAGCCCATCTCTGCAATATCCATCACATACAATTAACTGCACAGATATGATGAATTGGAAGACACAGACAGACAGACACATACCTTGATCTGTAAGGGGCGGCGCCGCCGTATGAAGGACCCACTCTGTGGGAATTGGCGGCCATTGTGGGAAATCAGAAGAAACCTAATTGGGTTGGTGGGTTTTGATCGTTTCAATTTTCAAAGGGGAATGCTTTGTGCAGACACAACTTTGAGGTTTTGAAGAATGAATAAGGGAGAAATCTTAGTAGAGAAGAAAATGAAAGGAAGAAAGAAAGAAACGGGATTGTTCCAGGCAACTGGGTTCATCCCTGTCTTCCAGAGTAGTCGCATTCCCACCCGTTTTTATTTTAACATTTTATTTGCTTTAAGGTAATTTTTAAAAGTAAATTTAAAAAAAAAAAATCCATTCAAATTTGAAACATTTTCATCTTTTGCGATCCCTTAAATCTCCTTAGAAGAAGTTGTGATGAATAAATTTGTCAAAAAAATAAATTAAATTGAGCCAAATTCATGGGTAGAATTGTATTTTAAAAAGCTAAAATGTTTGGAAAATTTTGATCTCACTAGTTCAAATAAATGTTTCTTAATTTATAATTTTATTTTTTAAAAAATAATTATATTGTTGTACCGAAATCTAACTAATCTTATTTGTTAAAATATTTAACTAATTATGCAGAAAATTGTTGGAAATACTATATATATGGAGTTTGTTTTCATAATGTTAACAAATTAGTATTTCACTGTCGATTAGGTCTATATTTCTAATTAATAGAATTATCAATAAACTCATATTACTTAGTTCATTTTTAATTAGATAAAGTCATTCTTTCACAGGTCTTATTTCCTAAAGTCACATCCCTCCAGGCCAGGAAGAGACCGTTATTATTTTAATTTAGTTTTAAAACTTTAATCACTCCTAAACATAATTATTAGTTATTATATATTGATAGCGAGCGATAGTTTAGATTAGGGTTAAGGTAAAATATTTGCATTTTTTTTTTGTTAAAGATGAGTTTATCTCAAGAAGACCGAAATGTTATTATGGTACATCTTTTTCTTGAATATGATAAAAGATATATTATTATTATTTTGTCGATTAAAAAAATATATATTATTATTTTCATATATGAAGAATCCTAAAAAAGGTTGGTGTTGTATTCAAAAATTGATATTAAGGGATAGTTTAGATTAGGGTTAGAGTAAAGTATTTGTATTTTTGTTAAGGATGAGTTTATTTCAAGATGACGGGAAAGTAAAAGTGTAAGGTTAGGGGTTTCTTTAAAAACATCACATATGAGGGAGAGGGTGAGAGCTAGCTCTTCCCCTGTAGCCATTGAATTATCCATCGTGTTATCCATAGTTGTCTTTGAATTATCGATTGCGTTATCCATTGACTTCAAAATTGAAAATTTGAGAGAGGATGATATAAAGAAGAATGAGATAGGATATGATAAAGATGAAGATAATAAAGATATATGATTGTGTATACTAAAATGGAAAATGTTAGTTTGACACCACTATTCATCCTACTCCCATTTGACACTCCTACGTGTCACATAGACCCACCAGCAAAAGAGAGAATGTGTTTGCTTTTCTTATATACAAAAGGGTAATTTCATCAATTTTGCCAATTTTGTCAAAGTGGTTAGTCGTGTACATTTAAGTGGTTAGCTACGTTCATAACTCCGACACCCATATTAAATCACTGCCTGTTCCAACCTTAAATAACTGGTTAGTCGTGTACATCTAAGTGGTTAGCTACATTCATAATTCCGACACCCATATTAAATCAGTATCTATCAATTATTCCAACTTATCAAGGTGGTTAGTCGTGTACATATAAGTGGTTAGCTACGTTCATAATTCTGGCTAGCAACGTTCATAATAACGACACCAACGTCGCTAACCACTTAGATATACACGACTAACCACTTAGATGAAAGTGACGAAATTGATGAAATTGACGAAATTACCCTTCCATATACAACAAAAGCAAACACATTCTCTCTCTTTTGCTGGTGAGCCCATGTGACACGTAGGAGTGTCAAATGGGACTTAGGTGAACAGTGGTGTCAAAGTATATTTTTTTTTTTTTACTAAAATATGATAAATAAAGATATACGTTATTATGTTACATCTTTCTCCTGAATATGATAAAAGATATATTATTGTTTTGCCGATTAAAAAAAAATATATTATTGTTTTGATATATGAAGAATCCGAAGAAAGTTGTTATATTCAGAAATTGATACCGAGGGATAGTTTAGATTAGGGTTAGGGCAAAGTATTTGTATTTTTGTTAAGGATGAGTTTATTTCAAGAGGACGAGAAAATGAAAGTGAAAGGTTATGAGTTTCTTTAGAAACACCACATTGGGAGAGAGTGAGATCTAGCTCTTTTCTTATAGCTATTGAATTATCCATTGTGTTATCCATGATTGCCTTTGAATTATCAATTGTGTTATCTATGATTGCCTTTGAATTATCAATTGTGTTATCCATTGACTTCAAAGTTGAAAAATGGAGAAAGGATGGAAGAATATAAAGAAAAATGAGATAAAATAGGATAAAGATAATAAAAATATATGATAAAGAAATATATATATATATATATATATTATGTTACATCTTTCTACTAGATATGATAAAAGATATAATATTGTTTTGCCGATTAAAAAGAGAAAGATATATTATTGTTTTGATATCTTTGATTTTGAGAGACTTCTACTTCACCTTTCTTTTATAGTGGGTGTACTATTTTAAGTTGGATGCTAAATCTAATACTCATTTATATTTTATATTTTAAATCTAGTTTTTCTTCTAATCATTTCAAAATTCAAAATTGTAATAAATTTTATATTCTATATCTTTTAATTTGTTTTGAAATTAATTTTATAGTTATAATATGTTTGACAACACAATGAGATTCCCTGACTTTAGTACTAGTATTTTTTCATAATTCATATAATTCTTAATTTTTTTACAACCTTTTCATTTAACTATTATTTTTTCAATAGCTCTTACATTAAACAAACATAAAAAAATTAAAATATATTTTAAAGAATTAATTTTTTTAAACCTTTTAATTTTAATATAGAATATTAAAAGAAAAAAATCCAAACCCATGAAAAAGAAGAAATATTGTATGCATGACATTAATATTATTTTTTATTTAAATATTATTTTAAAATATTAAACCTATCAATTCTACTCGAATGTTGACATTATTACTTAAAATATAACTCATAATTCAATTTAAAAGACGTCAATATAATAGTCACCAAAAGAGAAACATTTTTTTTTTCTGTTAAGAACCAAAATAATAATTTTTTGTTATGAACTAAAATGAGAAGAAAAAATTGGTAACCAAGAGTAAAATAGAAAAATACATTTACGAGTTTTATTTAATCTTTGATATATTAATGGATGTTTTTGGATTAGGGAGTAAATTTGAGGAAGTGAATTTGAGATGAAAGTGTATGAAAAGTTGGATTATTTGGAATAAATAAAAGATGATAAGATTTGAAATGAAAGTTTGTGAAAGTTTGTGAGTGATATAATAGGTATAATAAATATTTTAATATTTTTAATATATAAAATTATAAATATTTTTATAATTAAAAATAAAATATAATTTATTTATTTAATATAATTGATAAAAATTTTAAAAATTATCCTATAATATTAAATTATATAATTAGTTTTAAAATAAAATTTAACTTATTATAAAATATACTAATTTGATTGAAACTGATTTTTTTAAATGTAAAATTCAAATTTTTAAAATAATTTTAATATTAAAGTTAAATTTATTATTATTTTATAATATTAAAATTATTATTATATAATTTGTTTTATTTTTAAATATTTATTGCTATTAAATTATAATTATATTTATATTTTTATTAACTATTTTATTAATAATATTATATAATACTTTTAATATAAGCATTTATATAATATTTAGTATTTTTGAATATTATTTATTATTAAATTATATAATAAATTAATATATATATATATATATATTAATATTTATATATAGAAATTATATTTTTATAATTTTATTACTATTTTATTTTGATAATTATTTTATTTTGTTATTATTTTATAAATTAGTTTTATTATTTAATTGAAAAAATAACTTTCATTTCAAATCTCTTTGTATAGGTGTGGAAAGTTTGTGAAGAAATTTTGTTTTTGTTTTTTTGTGAAATTTGGTTTCGTTTTTCACATTTTACCCGTTTTTTTTTTTTCAAAAAAATTTATCACTGAAACAAAAATCCCTCAATGAACAACCAAACATTTTAGGGGACGACCATGGAACTCGGTTTTTTGGATATCATCTTGAGGCAATGGTCATGGAGCTCGACCTTCTGGAAATCAGTCTAGAGAGTTCAGCTATGGAGCTTGGCCTTCTGGAGGTCAGCTATTGAACTCGTTCTTAGGAGGTCAGCTATGGAGCTCAATCTCGAGAGGCCGGCTTGTGTGTGAAGGGATATGTTCATGTATGTATTTTGTGCTGACCTAGTTAGTATCGATGGAAGCACAGTTTTGAGGGTAGGGTTTGTAGAGTGATGGTTTGTAATAGGATTGGAGTGTAACCCCCCACCCCGTGAAAAGATAAACACAAAAAGACACCCCTTTTTTCTTTCTCTCTCTATCACCTTCCATCCTCCATATCTCTCTCTCTTTTCTCTTGATTTTCACCTTCTATACTTCCTCTGTTCTAGAATCTGATTAAGCCCCACAGTAGCTGAGGATCCTATAGGGCTATTTCTAACCAATCAAAATATCAATCATGTTAGGGTATTCAAGTGTGAGTCTAAGTCCCACATTGGGTAGGAATGAGAAAGTTAAGTAACATACAAGAAAGAAGACCCGCAAACCTAATGCCTTAAGGTTTTGGGTTGAAGGTGGTTTGAATCAATTCTCATTCTTGTGAGCTCTCCCCGGTTTCTCCCTCGTATTCTCCAAAAAAATCAGAATAAGTTTCTATTTACTCTGATGATCCTTTGTTCTCTGTTTTTCGTTAAGTTTTTGTCATCAATATTGGTGTGAACAGTTGAGAAAAGTGTTCCTTTCAACTTGATTAAGATTATACTAAAAGTTTGTATTATTTGAAAAACTTATTCTAGATCTCTAGAGTTGGATTGGTGTTATTGCCTGATTGGAGGAATTGATATGGGATCGTTGTCTGAGGTAAGGGAAGCTAGTTTTTACCTCAAATAGAACTGTATGTTAGAATATCTGGATGTGTGGGTGACGTGGTCACCAATTTCAAAGTTTTTTTTTATAAGAATTGTTTTTGCATGAATGTGAATTGTTTTGATTGGGAAATGAGTTTGATGAATTTGGTAGATGTATGTTGTTATATTCTTAAAGAAGTTCTTGAATGATATTTGATGATTTAATAATTAAGTGTTGTTATGATTGTGGAAAAATTCTTGTATACTATTATCTGTGGATTGAATGGGTATTGATGTGAATAATTGAAAGATGAAGTTAATGTCATACATTCGGGATAATGTATGAGTTATGCTTGTTTGAGTACGTTAAGTATAACATACCTGTGTTTAACAGAGGTCCTCAAGCTTCATTGATGATCTAAGTCACATAGACTAAGACATCTGGTGGTGAGAAGTTGATGAGGGAGTTCATACACACCGGGACCGTTGGCAGACACTCGGTATTAGATGTTTAAACTTACTGTGATCCTTTCTCCTTCCTCTTAGACTCGATGACAATCTAAGTCTTGGGTATTGGATTAGTCATTTATCTTAGATTCGCTGGTAATCTAAGTCTTGGGTATTGGATTAGTCCTTTCTCTTATATTTGCCGAGTCTAAGTCTTGGGTATTAAATTAGATGTTAGTCTCTGGTAGGGACATACTTAATGAGTCTTTCGAGAGATGATAGGCCGTACTTGAAATGAAAAAGGAAAACTTGTATTGAAACTTGATATGCTAGACTTATAGGGGAATTCTTATGATTGATATAATTTGTTTTCTTTTGCATGTATTTAGTATGTTATAAAATTTTAATTTCACTAGCTTATCCTTGCTTTTCATGTTATTATATAAACTGCGATAAATGTATTTTCTACACGAGCAGGTGAAAATGCATGTTTTGAAACACCTTAAAGATGATATGTCATTAAATTGATTTTTCTTTTGTCTTGTCTATACTTGTATATATATTTTGATGTGGTTAAAGACTTTATGACCTTGAAATGGTCTTCTTTTTTGTCATGTAGATAGTTGTACATAAGTTTTATGTACCTGAACACTTTATGTAGTACTTTGAATCTTAAATATATGTTAATACTTGGTAGTATATTAAAGTTAGTTGTTTTGAAACATCATTTTCTGATGCTTTTTCTCAAGCGAGGGAATCTGGCCCAAGTGAAGTATGTATAAAAGATTCACTCCGCAAGTCTCGCCTGAGCGAGGTGCAGCTTGCTTGAGTGAGCTCTTTGTTAAAAAAAAAAGAAAGGTGCTCTCGAGTTGATTTTCGCCCAAGCGAAAAGATATTTTCACCCATGTGGGAGTATTTTCGCTCAAGCAAAAATAGCATTGGAAGTAGAGTGCTCTCTGAACCATTTTCACTCAAGCAAAAGGGATTCTCGCTCAAGCTATTTTTTTTTATTTATTCTTTTTTTTATTCTTTCTTTTATGTATTGAATATTTTATGGTTTGAGATTATATATATTTTTTATCTATAAGAGTTGAATGACAAATATTATAGAATTTTTGGGTTGTTAGATAAAACACCCTTATTTCCATTAATTTTATTCTCTGTCATTAAACAAATAATAAATATCAAATTTTTTATAATATTTTTTATTAAGGATCAGTACACAACAATTTTTTTTCAGAACTAAAAAATCCCCAATGTATGAAAAAAATATTTTTGGCACCTTTAATTTTTTTTTTCAAAATTTTCCTTCGTTTCTATATTTTAAAATTGATTAATTTTATCTATGCGAATACTTTTATAGTCTTTAACTATATGTGATGTTGGTACAGATTTAAAAAGAAAAAATTGACATTTCTTTGTATAAAACTTTGATAGTAACAAAAATGTTATTTAAAATCATCACTAGAAGCTTTCATTCAAGTTTTTATGAAAATCTTACATTCACTATAAATAAGATCAATTAATAATATATAAATATAAATAATTATCATTTTACAAATTAATTTTATATAAATAAATTATATTTAAATTTAATTTATTGTATGATATGATAACTTATATTAGTAAGATCTTATAGGTCTATCGTGTGATTTACTTCACACCATCCATAAATATTCATTCTTTATAGGTTTGACTTAAATAATTTCACAAGAATTATTATTATTGTACTCTTTTAATATAATTTTTTTTAATAAAAACACCGATCTAACTTAAGTAACTTAGTTATGATTCATGCCCATGCGTTAATTAAACTAACCAAAATATTTTCTTATTATCCACTTTAATATACGAACAAAATAGAGTTTCTTTATTTCTACATTATCTTTTAAATATTATTAACTTTACTGAAAAAAAAATAATATAAATGTTGGAAGGTTTTGTACACAACCTCTATTAATCTCAACCAGACTTCAAATATGGTTCTCTTATTTAATTATATTATGTTGTTGTCACTCTTTTGTTTCTGTTTTTGGATATGACATTTCATATAATCATGTTTATAGCCTCAGAATAGAAAGTTAACCTTACAATATAAATCAGAATAACTTTTACCGTGACAAAATTAGTTATAACTTTAAATTTAGTTATAACTTTTACGGTGACAAAATTATCAGAAAGAATAAATTCATATACACCTCTTAAATTCCATAACTAATTAATTAACTTTTAAATTGCAAGAATTAAAATTAAGTTAAAAAACAAGAATAAAAATCATATTTAACCCAATATATGTCCAATTACTATTCATTTGTTATAATTATATACATTTAATCTTTTAATTTTTCCAATAGTAAATTTGCCGTTTTTATTTAAAGTAATGTATTTATTCACGACGCCATAAAAAATGATTTAATTAGGTGCAAAACAGTTGTCCTGTTCTTATTTGGTACCTTCCACTACATTTATGGGTAACAAGGTGGTGGAGACTTTTACGTATTACTTTCTTAAATAATATATATAAAATATATAGGACTTTAATGTTTTAGTTTTATATCAACTTATTGAATACTTGTCTTTTATAAGATTTTAAATCTTTTTTATTTTGTGATTAAATGCATATTATATTAAATATAATTTTGAGACTGTACGTGTGAAAATGTCTCAAAATACAATAATAATAGTTAAATTGTGTTATAAAATTTCTTCAATTTTTTGTGATGTGTGCTGTAAAATTTTAAAAAGATTTTGTGATGTATCATTTCATAACACACAATCTTTAAATTTGACAGACTATTCGTTAAACAAAATATTTTCTAAAGTTTCGTTTGTAAATTTCTCATTTTGAGATTAATTAATTTTAAATAACAAGCAATTAATCTAAATAGATAAAGGAAAAAAATAAATTATATTTTTATACTAATTTGTTTATTAAAAAATATTTCATCTCATTGTTAATTAATTGATTAAATTTTATTAGATAAATTATTATATCTAACAAGATATAAATAAATATTATTTAGACTTCAATATACATTTACTTATCTTATAGATCCAAAATAATCTAATAGTATGAAAAATTGTTGATTTAGACCAACCTGAATATCAAATGAGATTTTATAGGTTTATCTTTGTCAAATGGTGTTTCAACATAATATTTTGACCTGCTTTTAAAAAATTAAAGAAATAATATGTATTCTTAAAATTCAAGTCACGTTTATGAAACTAATTTTAATTTTTGGATTAAGTGATGTAATATATAAATTATAACACATATTTAATAAAATATTGCTTATATTTTTTAAATATAGCTATTTTTTAAATCAGGTCCACCCATTAGTAGTCGGTCATACTAATATAAATCCATACCATTATAGATCGCACAACTTAAGTTAAAGACCGCCTAATTTAGAGTACGTTAAATTTTTTTATGACTTAGCCTTATTATTTTATAAACTTTTCAAATCAACCTATTTGATAAGGTATGTTTTGACATCACTAAATGTGTGATGAAAAAGAATGTTTTTAAAATTTACTTTATCATTTAAAGAATAGCATCTTATAATAAATTTCAGTAAAATTTCCTACAATAACAATCCAGATAATATAGTCATATTACTTTACTGATCATTTATTAATCATTCATTGTAATAGTAAATTAAAAATTCAGTAAAAAAAATGCTATTATTTGATTTGTATACATTTTGAATAAATATTCACAACTATATTATTCTACCAACCAAACATTTATATTTAACATGTTATGTATATTGTTGGATCTTATTTTAGGGTCCAATGCAACATAAGAGATTAAAATAATCCAAGAATAACAACTCCGGAGTATGCAAAAGATTTATGCTAATAAAGGAAAGGAAGACTTAGAATTTCAATAGAGAGATTATGTATTTTTGAAAGTCATTTCATATACTAAAGTTAGTATAACCTTAAAAGTAAGAAAAAAATCATACTTAATTTCATTTGCCTTATCAAGTCTCAAAAAGAAACGATAAAATGACTTATCAAGTTGTTTTACCTCCTATGAAATATTTTTAATTTTTTTTTCTTGTGTTTCAATTCTATAATTATGTCTATAATATGTTGCACTTAATTGAGTCAAACAATCTTCAAATTGAATTTTGAAACCTTATAAATGAGAGTTGAAGACATTGAATACTTAAACAAGTCATAATTAATACATTTCATTTGTCTAGTTTGTTTAAAAAGGAAAAAGAATAAAATAAAAGTAAACACATAAAGGCTAGAAGAAAATTGGGTTTGATTATTAAAATTCTAATACCAGGAGGGCATACATATGTGTTATCTCTTATCTAATTTCCTTCTTATGCTTCAGAGAAATCTTAAGAGAGACAAGACAAGAAACAAAGAATTTGAAAAATGACTTATCCATTAATGATTCAATATTGGAATGCTGGTATGGTCTTTTAAGATAGGAGAGAACAATAAATGTTTAATGTATGGATACTTATAAAAAAGTGTGGGTAGAGAGACAATCCATAAACCTCAGTAGGATTTTGTTATATGATTTTAGAGTGTTATGATTGTCTTTTACTAGTTATAATTCAATCTAATTTATTATGTATTTGTTCTTAATGTTCTATTGATCTAAAGTGTTATTTGTGTTACATAAAGAGATTATTACTTAGTATTAATCCGTATTAAATAATAATTGAAAATTACAACATTTTAATGTAATCAGCGTAGACGCAATTTCTAGTCTTCATTAGGATTCCAAGATTTAATTGTTAGAAAAAAAAAAATCAAAGGTACATCTAATTTATACTACAATGAAATTGTTACAAAATTGTGTTCAATTAGAATTCAGAGTTTAAAATTAATCATTAAGGCATATATTTATATTGAAAATATAAACAGAATCATATCTAATATATTATAATACCAACCACCATTTTAGAATTACATTTTATTTAAAAGAAGATTTACTCTATCTCATGATACATTTTTTATCAACAAGTTTTATGCCCGCTTCAGGGTACTGAGATTCAACTCAAACAAAAAATCTTAATTAGGATGATCATTGAATTGGAAAACTAGCATCTCTTGAAAACACAGTAGGTATAAGATAAATTTCATACAATTAAACTGGTACTGAAAACATAAGTAAACATCTCTCGAAACCAACTTCAATTAAAAAACTAACATCCAAGTTGAAAGACCTAAACAAATTCTAATACTAAAAAAACTGAGGCACGTTAATTAGTAGAAGATCTGTAAAAGATGCAGAGAGGATGGAAGAACCAGATAGGATTTGATAAAAGATATATGATTGTTTGGTTGTGAATATTAAAATATGATAGAGAAAGATATAAAAGGTTGTTTGAATATATCTACTCATGATAAAGATATATGACTATTGAAAGATATTTGTGACTTTGAGAGACTTTTACTTTGCCTTTCTTTTATAGTGAGTGTAATATTTGAAGTTGGATGCTAAATATATTTCTTTGGATTCTGAAACTTCGCAATAAACAAGTTAGTTATTACATTTTGAAATCTAATATGTCATACTGTCATACTTTAACTCCTTTCACTCCATTGGTTGTAACCCTATATTATTTTCTCTCTTCTGTTTTGTTCTTATTATATTATATTATTTTAAATTGATTACAGATGTTGGACGGAAGTCAATACTACTTGTAAATTGTATGTAATTTTTATAGTTATATTATCTATTATTTTCTCTACATAAGTCATATAATTCTTAATTTTTTTTACTACTTTTTCATTTGACTTTTATTTTTTCAATAGCTCTTACATTAAACAAACATAAAAAATAATTTAAAATATATTTTAAAGAATTAATTTTTTTAAACTTTTTAATTTTAATAAAGAATATTAAAAATAAATAAAAATCAAACCAACATCAAAGAAAAACGTATGCATAACATTACTATTATTTTTTTATTTAAAAGATTACTTAAAAAAAAATTAAACATATCAATTCTACTTGATTGTTGGCATTATTACTTAAAAAGACAACCCATAATTCAATTTAAAATACATACATAAAATATGGATCAAAATGAAACATTTTCTTTTATTAATAACCAAATGATAATTTTTTTGTTATGAACCAAAATGAGAAGAAAAATTTGATAACCAAGAGTAAAATAGAAAAATACATTTACGAGTTTTATTTCATCAACAACTAAACACTTAATATAATTCATTAAATGATAAATATCAAAATATAAATAATTTTTTTATTAAAGATCAGCACAGAACAAAATTTTTGAGAATCAATAAATCCCCAATGTATGAGAAAAATTATTTAAAGATGTATTATATTATTAAATATGGGTAAAAATATTTTTGGCACCTGTATTTTTTTTTTCCAAAATTTGCCTTTGTTTCTATACTTTAAAATTGATGAATTTTATCTTCTACCTTCTAAAATAATGTGATTTCAGTCCTTATTTATATTTAAATTTAAAATCTAATGAGAGTTTTTTTTTATTTTTATAAAGTTGATAAAAGATTGAATTCACATAATATATGATATTATACATTTTTATACTTTTGAAATTTAGGTATAAGTTTTACTGTCACAAAATTATTAGAAAGTATAAATTCATATGCACTTTTTAAATTATAAGATTTAAAATTAAGGTAAAAAAAGAATAAAAATTATATTTAACCCAATATATGTCTAATTACTATTCATTTGTTATAATTATATACATTTAATTTTTACAATAGTAAATTTGTCTTTTTTATTTTAAATTATTTATTCAAGGCACCATTAAAATGGATTTAATTAATTAAAATATAAAAAAGATATAAAAATTTAAATAATTAATTAATCTTTATTATTCACACAAGATATATGATATTCCCTTTGAACATGATGTTTACATTACTTGTTACTCGTGTCACAATACTGGTAAAAAAAACTGCTATATACATACACCAATTATAAAAGAAAAATAATATTTTGACAACATTAATAATCACATAATTTACTTTTTAAGGGTATTATAATCTTTATAAAAATTTCTTTTATATATAAAAAAAATTTACTTTTAAGGGTATTATAATCTTTATAAAAATTTCTTTTATATATAAAAAAAAAGAGAATGAAAGATAAAATAGTGGTTGTAAAAATTTGTTAAGTGTGAAAGTATCACAACCCCTTACTTAAAATTTAATTTAAATATCTTATTTGTGAATGTCTATATTTTAATTGAGCTAGACAAAAATTTTCTTCATTGTAATGAAGTGTTATTTTTCTTTATTTGGCTCAGTTTTTAGAAGATTGATTAGGGGTTAATTATATTTTCTAGATGTATGGTGACTTTCTGGAGGTCTTGTCTCCTGTAAATGAGGTCTTGTTTGTTTATTTTTGTTTTTGTTGACACGATGAATATCTATGAAGTGTATTTTTTTTTTAGTTGAGAGTGTACTATCTTGTGTGTGCCTTTTTGTATATGTGTGTACATTTTTGTATATAGATCCTGTTAACCTTATTGCTCCTATTTAATAAAATTCTTTATTGCTATTAAAATAAAAGAAATATTTAATAACAAGTGTCCATGTTATCTTTCTTTAAAATATTATTACTTTTGATTGAAAAAACTAAATTGATATGAGTGTTGAAGGTATTTGTACACAATCTAATTATTTATTCATATTTATAATTAATTATCCTAATATTTTAATCAATAAATAAGATGATTAACTCATTCAATCTATTGTGACCAATTTTAGACCAGTTTTAAGTAATTTTAATTTTAAAATACTTTTGAACAATTACAATCATTACATACTTTTAATATTTTTTTTATAAATAATACATATCTTAAAAATATAATCCTTGTTAATTTAATATTCTTAGAGTTTTAATTCTTACTATACTTCTCTCAATATTATTTTTTTTATCAGTAAAGGTAATAAATATATGTATAAAGGTAATGAGACTGTATAAATGTTATAAATAGTACTAAAACTTTATATGTATGACTGTGTAGGCAAGACATTCTAATTAACCCCTCTAGCTACAAATACTCCTACATTTACTCTTTACAACTTTACAAGTGCTTATACAATACTCAATTATAAGTTGTTTTAAAAAAATTAGACTCAAATAAAAAATAAATATAATTTTAGATTATAAAATTTTATTAAATCAATACTCAATAGAAAATAAAATGCTATGATTTTAAACTACTTTTAAAAAGAATTTACGTATACATTAATTTTCATATCTCTGGAGGTTATTTAGAGAAATAAAAAAATAATAATTTTCTTATTTAAAAAAAAATAGTTTTATAGTTTCTATTATATTTCTTTAATTTTTATATAATTTTAAAATAAAAATTTGCAATAATATAATTGATAAATGAATAAAAACAAGTTTATTTTCCCAAAAATCTAACAGTTAATGAGGGAGTAATTAATTAATGAATGACAGGTTGTTATATATATATACTAAACACCAAAGAGTCAGACTGAAAAAAAAAAAAAACTATTGTAACTGTACTTGTATATTTTTTACTTTTGTAAGTCTAAAATAAACCCTAAAGAGCAAGAAACAGAGTAGAATAATACCAAAAAAATTTGATTGCTGTGTAAAAGTAAAATTAAAACAAAAAATATTCCATCATTCAAGGAAGTGGCATGGATATTTTTTTCCCTTTTTACCTAAATTAATTTTCTAAATATAAAATTTATTATATTCGATTAATTTATTTTATTAAATTATAATAAAAATATTTAACATCACATATTTTCTATATCGCATAAAAATTATATAATAGACCTAAATATAAATATTTATACAATTCATCATATATTTTAAAATATATTTCTTCACATATAAATTTAGATAAATTTATATTTCAAACTAACATTAAAAAAGTACAATTATCTTTCCTTACCAAATATTATCATTTTAGATAAATTTTTATTTCAAACTAACATAAAATAACATACAATTAATTTCTCTTATCTGAATTCACAAAATAAATAATTACAATATCTACTAAAAATATTCAAACTAACTTCCCTTACCTAAAATTCACAAAATAATTAGTTTTCCTTATCTGAATTCATAAAACAAATAATTACAATATCTTCTAAAAACATTCAAACATACAACTATTAAAATATATAACTAGCTTTCCTTATCCAAATTCACATGTCAAGTAATTACAATAACTATTAAAAACATACAACTAGCTTTGAGTATTTCTACCCTAAACGTAAAACTAGCTTCTCTTACCTCTATAGAGTAAAGATATTCAAAACAGTTTTAAAAACCTATAATCATTTGTAACCTAACTCTATTAAAAAATTTAATCGGATACTTTTGCTAGTTTGATAAAAAAGAAAAATCAAATTTTAAAAAAAAGGCAAAAAAAATGAAAGAATTAAAGAGTGGGTAATTTTAATAAAAATAAAAGAACATATCTTCTTACAAGAAGAGTTAATGGTTATTATTATAAAAAAATAAAAACTGAATAACTGATTATTAATTATTCTTTTTAATTATTAATTATTTTCTTAAAGATCTTTTAAAGAAAACTAATTGACTAATAACTATCTTGATTATGTGATTAAAAGGCCAACAAGTTTTAATGGCAAGTAAGATACTTAGAGATTCAACTCATAAAAACCAAAAAATCTTAATTACTATGATCATTAAATTGGAAAACTAGCATCTCATGTTCTAAACATAAGTAAACATCTCTTCAAACTAATTTCAACTAAAAAAAAGTAATATCCAAACTGAAAGACTTAAAAAATACAAAAGGTGAAGTCGAACAAGGATGATTTGATCCATCAATAAAAAAATGAAGTAGGAGCTGTTTGACGAGGTTGATATAGGTAAGATAAAGAATGCGATCTTTGGCACGGGGTTCGATTCCACAAAGATGGGTTTGTAGCTGCACTATGGTCAGCAAACGGTGCATTTTGAGTACATTGGATTCAACCATTTTGGAAAAACTCTATTATCTCAGTTATGGACTTCATTATTGATTAAATTACGTAAGTTGGTCAGTTTCTCCTTTAGATTTAGACTCAACTCAAACTTCTTCTGACGTAAGTTGGTGGCTCGCTAATCCGTGGCCCAAGGGAACGGCGCAGGAGCGGGTTTTTTACTGTAATGAGGGAGATCAAAAATTAAATGACAGAACAGAGAAAATAACCCTCAAAGATAATAGAAAGAAGAAACAGATTTCAACAAAAGCCCCCATTTTCCTCTCCTCTCAATTACTATATATTTAATAATATTCTTCACTTATAATTACACATAATCCTGAGTGAATTGGCCTTCCGGCATTGTTTCTTTTACCCACAATCATTGCATCACTTGACACCTCTTCATTATTCTTCTCCCTGCCCATTTCCTTAACTGTCTTCGTGTTTGTGCTATTTCCACTTGTGACATTGCCTCTCCCATCAAAATCAACATTGTCCTCAAGGTTGAAGTTAGGATAAGCTTGCTGCATATAGGTAAATTCCTCCCAAGGAACATGTTCTGGATCAATGCCTTCCCAATGTACCAAGACTTGAGGAATATATTTGTCTCCTTTGAGAATAACTCTCAATGAAAGCACCAATGTAACCAGGGGATATCAAAAATTAAATGATAATGAATTAACCACTGATAACATTATAAAATCTATGTATGTATTATTGGAAGAAGACCAACATAATAGAACAAAGAAGATAACCCTAATAGAGAGAAGAAACAAAACTCAACAAAAGTCTCCCTTTTCCTCTCCTCTCAATTACTATATATTTAATCACTCATAATTACACATAATCCTTCATGAGTGAATTGGCCTTCCGCCATTCTTGAACTTTTTCTCTGTTACCCACAATCATTACATCACTTGACACCTCTTCATTATTCTTCTCCCTGCCCATTTCCTTAACTGTCATTGTTTTTGTGCTATTTCCACTTGTGACATTTACATGCTAAAACTTCATTCAACTTTTCACTATAAAATATCTCAATTTATTTAATTTAGATTATTAATAAAATTAAATATATTTTTATCTTAATAAGTTTATGTACTTAAATACTATGATCATAATTGATCACAATATTATCTCAAGTACATGTACAATATACATTATTTTGTATATCATAGCATCTCACTATAACTCATATAATTACATATATGCAATTCATATGCATTTCATCTATTGCTAAACAGATATACATAGTACTTACAATACATAAAAACATATGTCATCAACATAATAAGCATATGTATGTAACTTGAGTGGTTGAGTTGACATCTTTAATAAATAGTGAAAGACTTATTATGAAATCATTGCTTGAGGGATCCTTCATATCACTTAAGTGGACCAACATTGTTTAAGTGATATTGATTTTAAATGAGAGTGAATTGGTTTAACCTATTTGTCACTCAAACATTCACCTAAACGATGGACTTCATATGAGAATCAACATTATTTTCTTACTCAAGTATCACATTGTTGCTTGAGCAACATGACTTATTGATTAGGTCTGAACCACCCCTTATCACTTGAGCAATGAGAGTTATAGATGAGATAATTATTTTGACAATTCTCTTGCTCGAGTCATACCTTGAGCAAAAAGCATTGTTCCTTGAGTGGCCACGGTGGGGCTTAAACGATAGTACTCGATGCTCAAGTAAAAATTTTAGAACAACTATAAAACATAGTGATTAAAAATTGATAATTAACTCACTTTTATTGATGCCAATCTACCCAACATGATTTAGAAACACGTATTTTGTAAGCGAAATTGCATATGGACAAGTTAACAAATTCAAATTAAAGGTGACTAGCCCAAACTCCTAATTCAGTTAAACACATATATATTCCAATTAAACCATAACTTCATCTAATCCTAAATCAAAGGAAACTCAACTTTAATGCATATCATTACGACATTCCAACAGTTTACTTGGACGTAGCTTGTCGTGTAAGAAAAGTGTTTTCAACAACCAAAAGTTTTCTAGTAGGTTGAAAAAACTTTCAAAATTTTAATCTCCGCAAACCTTTATTTGTTTAGATTACAACTATCGTCGTTGTTTGAGCAAAATGACTATAAAAATCAAATTTGATTGTCAATTAAATTAAGATAAGTTTTCTCTTGTTTTCGAAAACATTTCTTCATCATTACAACTCCAAATATTCATGTTTCTATTCAATTGGATCAAACATTCGATTCATTCATGAACAACACTTAGTTTACACATTAGCTAATCCTTCATACAAAACAACTACAACATTTAATGGCTATACAATACCAATACTTATACAGATAAATTTAATAATATAATAATCCCAATGTTTCCAAATTTAGTTCAATGATTTCAATATATCATTATAATCCAACAAAATCATAGTTAACACTTTTTGTATTTAATGACAAGTGCATTATTCACTCATGTAGCAAGTAATACATATATCGTTTTCTTCCAAGGGACTTATGCAATACACAACAATATTTACGATTAGATAAAATTAGACCGAAAAAATGATTTCATAGTTTGAATAATTGTACAAGAAAATAAATTATATAAAACAAATAAAATATTTTTATAAATTTTATGTTACATCTAAGATGACAAAATAAGATTAATGATCCATGATATGAATATTTATTAGGTTAGACATTACCATATCTCACTCTCATGAATAAAATAATTACTTTTTTTTTAATTAATATCAATGTCAACCTACAATAATACACAAATTCTAATGTCTTAGTTGAATGAGTTTAGGATTCGTAATCCATCTTAACTAAAATTAAGAATTTAGTTAATTTTCCTTACTATTATCACTTGTTTCCTTAAAAAAAAAAACTAACATCAATAAAATAAAGTTAAAGAATCTCAACTTATTCCTACAAAACTTAATTAAAAAATACATATCATTGAAACTTAAATAATCTAAATTTTTCTTTCTTCATCATATTACATATGCATATATTCTAATATAATCTCATGCATTTATATCAAATTTTTAAAGAATAGAGAAATTTTGATCGGATAGTATTAACCTCTTGGTAACATTTATGAAGTTGAATTTAGAAGAAAAAAGAATACCTGACTCAAAAAATTTAGAAAAATAAAAATTTTAAATGAATTATATAAATCCTTAATTTAAAATATTAGAACATTCATTTTTTTTTCTATTTTAAATATTCTCATCTAAACTTACAAAAATAAAATAGGGTATTGTACTGGAATATTTAAAAAATATATTATTGTTTACCTTTTGTGTTTTTTAAAATAAATAAATATTTTTTTTTGCCTTTTCATAACCTGCCTATTTTAAAAATAAACAGTTGTATATTTATTTTAATATGTAAATTCTACCCGCTTCTTAAATGAATGATTATTTTAAATTTAAACAAACTCAAAATGGTGAAAAAAGAGCAAGAGGAAAGTAAATAATTTTTTTTTTAGAAATTAATAATTTTCAATATTATTTAAAAATATTTTATCGTCAATATTTTCTTTCCTTTTAACTATACATTAAATAAACTAATAAACATGTGTCCATTTAACAAACCATAAACAAGTAGTGTGTTATTTTCAACATAAAATTGGTCATAGAAAGAGGAAACACGCTACAGAATTAATTAAGAATGAGAAATGCGTGGGTGATAACAGAAACGATACAGAATATCACAAAATTAATATTTCTATTACGTTTACGCAACTATAAAATAAAATAACTTCTTTTTCTATTCCATATTCATTATTCAGTTTTTCCTACATAAAAAGTTGCGCGACTTTTGTCATTATACGTAGCATTTGTATTTTATACCTTTACTTTGAAACTAGAAAATAATTGGTACTGAACGCCCAAAAATCAATATGTTAAAGTATTGTAAGTTAATGCAGATATTAATTATTATTATTATTATTATTATTAAGAAATGTTCCCAAAATCGTAAATTATGATACATGTCAACTTTTACTTCAATGTTGGTTAATGGTATTTGCATAGGAAAGATTAATTGTATTCAGCATCTATTTGAATGAGTTTATTATAGTTTATTTAAATTTATATTCTATCATAAGTATTTATGAACTGCTAAGAAAAATTTATGAAATCAGTTTATCCTTTTGCGAATTATGCTTATTTATTTATAATATAAAATAACTTATACATAAATATTTGAAGGATGAATATTTATTACACTGTTTACCCAGTTAGCAGGCGTTATTATAATTTTAATAATTTTTATTTATATTTTTAATACATATTTAAGATATTTTAAATGATTTTATTTATTATTTTTATTCAATATTATTTTATTATGATTATTGATATGTTTTATTATTTTTTAGTCAATATATGTGTATAAACTTTACATTTTTTTACTCTCAGTAAAAATCGTTAATTTGAACATTTTTAATATTTTTGAGTCCTTATACTATTTTTAATTATTTTTAGTTTCTACATTTAGAAAAATGTAAAGAATAAAAAAACATTAACATATAAAAGGATAAAAAAGATATATTTTTAAGTACAGAACTAAAAGATAAAGTTTGTTTATATGTAAAGATCAAATGAACAATTTAATATTATTTCAACATCGATATCCAACATCCTGTTTATATAGAAAAAGTTAAATAGGCAATTTAATAAATTTATATGTGATTAGTTATGAATTTAATTTTAACAGAAATAATATTAAAATAGTCTCTATACCTTTAAAATTGCACATGAACTCACTAAAAGTGACTAGTCGAAACTTTCAATTCAATTCAACACAGATATATTAATTTAATTTTAAAAAATTCTGCAACTTTCTTAAATCTTATTTATTTTTCTAAATCCGCTTGTATTTTTTCTAGTGTATTGTGAATCTCACGGTTAATTTAACTATCAATATTAATGCAATTTATTACAAGATCAATTACCTCCTACTCATGGAAATCTTGAAAATTTCCAGAATTACATGTACCAGCCAATTGTCATGAATCACAAAGAAAAATTATGATTCAAAAGAAAGACATTTACAACTTCTTCACACGAATTTGGTCAAACATATTTAAAGAAATTTTTAGAAAATAATTTTTTTACTATTATAGAATTTTCATTAACACTATTTCCAAAGTAAACAATTACTATAGATTATCAATTATTTAGTTAATATTTTTTTAAAAATTAATTTACCTTTAACTAAAGTAAAGTAATTAAATTTTTGTTAATTTATATTAGTAAATATTATAATTTGAACCCTAAACCCTAAATATTATTATAAATTATAATCAAATGTAAATAAATATAAAACGCGTCGCACACCATTCCTCTTTTAGATCCATGGAATCTGATCCAATCGCATTAATATTGTTCGCGAAGATCGGCATTACATCACCCCTTACTTCATCTTATATATTTTACACGTGGTCAAAAGGAAGTGATGTCTTCACACTCATCAAAATTTATACTAATATCTGACAATCATTTCTATTAATTTTTTATTTAATAAATTAATACAGAAGATTTCCAAAATAATTTTTTTTTGTTATGAAAATAGGCTTAAGTTTTTATTATCAATTTTGCTAATAGTTTCCAACAATGAAAACCTGACTTTTTACACCATTTTTAAATTAAGGTCGAAAACTGTAAGAATTTAGATAAAAAGGTTTAAATACAAAATAATTAATAAGTTTCAGAGATCACAACTATTAAAATAAAATACTATTAAAGAAATAATAGAAAATAAATTTAGGGAGAAAAGTATTAAAGCAAAATAAAATATTATTAAAGAAATAATAGAAAATAAATTTTGGAAGAAAAGTATTAAAGAAAAATAAAATATTAACGAATGAAAACAATACAAAAGGATTTATAGATCCTAGAATTATCTAGTATATAGATTATAAGTCTAAATATAATAGAATTAACTTTGCTTTAATACACTTTTTTAAAATTTATAGATGTCAATGTGTTAAAGAGATTATATTTGATATATCCGCATTTACTAAATCGAGAACTTTATGTAAGATTAAAGTTTAATCATAATTATCAAATGAAACAGAATAATTTACCTACAAATCATGATTAAAAAGCTTATTGGGCCTACCTAGACCTAAACTTACCATCCATACAAGTGTAAGTCTAACATAGCATGTATAAATACGAGAATCCCTTAGTACAACAGATATTAATACAAGAATCCATTAGAATAACAGGTATTAATACGATAATCCCTTAGAATGATATATAAATACGAGAATACCTTAGAATAACAGACAATAAGGCCCTCACTATACTTAACGTATATGCTGAGATTGAGAAGAAGAGAAAAAAAAAAGATAACTGAGAATGGAAATTAACAAATAGAACAAGAAAACTTGGGATGACAAGAATATTTATAATTTTTTTATTATTAAAAGAGAAAAAACGTGTATTCTTTTATTTTTTTTACAAAAATAATTAAGTAATATTTAAGCGGGTACAAACACATGTTTTCTTTTACTTAATAAAGACAGAAGTTAACCATAATTTTTAAACAAAGATGAATATAAATTTTTCAATCAGGAAAAAAATGAGACTTAATTGTTATCTTTATATAAGAAAAACATTATTATATTACATGTATTATATAGGTGCTATTATATTACTTACAATAGGAGCCTTTACACTAAGCTATATGGTTCTAGGTTTACATGAGGTTGCTTAGGTTTTATTTTAAAGTCATCACTTGTGTTTATTTTTAGTACTCTCAACTTGTGCTCTGTTTCTTATACTCTCCTCTGTTTCTTATATATAATTGTATATGTTTTTATCTTTGAAAACAACTTATCAATGCTTAATAAAATTTCTTTCTTTCATTATTTGATCTTCTTCATCTACTTTTACATGGTATTTAGAGTTATCGTAGCCTCTTCATCTTTTACTCTTACAAATCTTGAAATTTTATCTACTGTTTTTTTTCATTTCCATACATTTACTACTCCATCAATATCACATGTCTTATCATTAGACTAGAGTTTGCTTAATCTCTTAACAAGGTCTATCAATATATGTGCAATCCACAAGAACATCATTGGAAAGTTATCTAGAGGATTTTATGTTATCTTGTAGGCACATTGAATCATGACACTATTTTAAGAAGTTATTCTTCTTAGCAAATCACTGCTTTTGTTGATGGATATTGGGGCTCGGATCCTTATGACAAAAATTAGCAACATGATACTCTGTTTTTCTAGGTCAAAGATCCCATTGTTTGGGCTTCTCACAAATAGAAATTGTTTTTAGAAGTAACACCAAAGTTGAATACCACATTATCGCTGTTGTCTCAAGCTAAAATTTATCGATCTTCTATACAAGTTGTTGGGAGAATACGAGGGGGAAACCGATGAGATCTCACAAGAATGAGAATTGAGCCAAACCAACAAGGGAATGACACCACCTTCAACCCAAAACCTTAAAGGCATTAGGTTTGTGGGTATTCTTTCTTATATGTTGCTCAACTTTCTCATTTCTACTCAATGTGAGACTTGGACTCACACTTGAATACCTAACACAAGCTTTGTCTCACGCTGTCTATACCAAAGATTTATCCTAATAATCAAGGTGTTGTTCTTCTTGCTCCCAACCCTATTATGCACTCCAAAACCAAGCACTTTGATCTTGATTTGTACTTTGTTAGAGACTAATTTAGTGAAACCAACTTTATTTGATATACATTCTAGATACCTTCTAGATTACATATATTCTTACAAAGCCCTTCTTAATAACATCTTTCTCACTTTTTGTAATAAATTAATGGTTATTTAAAATCTAATTATTAGTTTATGAAAAATATTAAGTAAAGCCTTTTTAAGCCTTTACAATAACTTTGCTTAGACATACTAGGTTTACACGTAGTTACTTAAGTTGTTATCTAAAGTCATGACTAATGTTGTGTTTCTTATATATAATTGTATTCATTTCTCTATTTTTAACAAAATATTTTTATTTCGTTTTTTATATTTTTTTTTACTTTTAGACGTGTTTTTATAAATTAAGAAAAAGAAAGAGAAATAATATTTCCTTAGTTTCTAATTATATTAAATCACATTCACGTCATCATTAATTTTAGAATAGACATTTACCTTTATGTCTTTTAATAACACTTATCTTTTATATTTACTAGAATGAACTCAACTCCTCATTTTATTTATAAGAAAATAATTTTGTATGACAAATCCTTTTAATTTTAAAAGTTAAATTTTAAATTTTTTTGTATTTAAGTTTTAGTGTGAATACAATTAATTTCAAAAGTAGAAAACCACAAAAATAATCTCTTACTTTTCACCATGATTTTATCTACCAGGAAGAAGATTCCAGGTAGTAGCGAAACAGTGAAGGAGGTCCACGCGATGTTGAATTCAATTGAAGACGCACGCAAAAAGGAAAAAGAGGAAATAAAACAAAGAGAGCCTCCGAGGCTCTGAGTCCTATAAATACCTGTCTCCGCCACCACAAAGTACAACATACACATTCAAATATATTCTCCTGACCCCAACAAATCCTTATAATTAACTCCGTTCAATCCTTCAATTTCGTTATTCCGTTACCGTTATTCCGTTAGGGTTGGTGAACAGAAAGAAGATGGGAAGCGATGAGGTGAGAAAACCAAGATTGCTGTGCCTTCATGGGTTTCGAACAAGCGGTGAAATACTCAAAACGCAGATACATAAGTGGCCACAATCCCTTCTCGACAACCTTGATCTTGTTTTTGTCGACGCTCCGTTTCCTTGTCAAGGCAAATCCGATGTCGAAGGCATTTTTGATCCCCCTTACTACGAGTGGTTCCAGTTCAACAAGGTTCCCTTCCCATTCAATATTTTACCTTTATTTTTTAATGACAAATTTCACGTTGATGAATGATATAATAATTATTATTCTTATAAAGAAATACGATTATCGAACAATTCTTATTTTCTCGATTTAGCTTATTTTCTGAACTGATATCTGAGATTGAGTCGTGCTGTTTTACAAGGGGATTTGAAATTTGTATGAAAACTAGCAACTTTTTTATAAGAAATTTCAATTCTGAAAAGAGAATATCAGAAATTTGTTAGCAACCATCTAAACTTATATGGCAAAACAGGAATTTACAGAGTACACTAACTTTGACGAGTGCCTGAAGTACATTGAGGACTGCATGATCAAGCACGGACCTATTGATGGGCTTCTTGGTTTCTCACAGGTAATCTTCTGCTCATTTTTTTGAACTTTTTAGTTTGGGAAAAAAAAAAAGCTAAAGATGAAGTGAATATGGATCTGAATCTACCCTGTTATTAGTTGTAGCTTGCGTTGTGTTTCTCTGGAATTTGTGGTGGGTACATGAGAGTTCTTGTTTTCAAAAAAAAAAGTAAAAAATGATTAATGCATACTTAATGCATCTTTATATGGTTTGAAATTTTAGTGGTGAAGGATTTGAATATGACATGGTGTTTGATTTTGACCAAACAGGGTGCAATATTATCAGCTGCTTTACCAGGTCTTCAGGAGAAGGTATGTTTAAGACTGTCTCTCACTGATGCAATGAAAACAAAAGTACTATATTAAGTGATTGTATATGTTAGAAATTTTTTTATTCTCATAAGAGTTTGAAGTACATGATTTATTTGTTTTCAGGGTGTGGCACTGACGAAGGTTCCCAAAGTGAAATTCATTGTTATTGTAGGAGGGGCAAAGTTTAGGTCCCCTTCGGTGGTGGAGAAAGCATATGCTTCTCCTGTTAGCTGTCTCTCTCTTCATTTCCTAGGTACCCACATTGTCACCATCTATTTTGTCATGTTGTCCTTTAAGAAAGCATATTCTAGCCCTCATTCTTTGACTTAACCATGATCACACAATTCAATTTCATTAAATTAATAAAATAACTTTCTCTGTTGGGACTAGAACCCCACTTCTACAATATCAAGGCTCATAATTTAAACATGGGTGAGTGTGTGTGCAAATATTGGGTTGTTTTCTAGCCTTTGACTTTGGCATCAATTATGTGCTCTCAACTCAAGCATTCCATATGTCCTCGTTGAATGTAAAACTAAAATTTCAAAAATAACAAATAACAGAAGGATGGTTTATCATCCCCAGAGTTTTCTAAGTAATCATGAGTCAAAATTTAAAACCAAAACGCATGTAGCTGAAAATTACTAATTGTAGTCTTAATCATTGCAAAAGAAAAGAGTTGTATATCAAGATGAAAATTCATATTGTGATGAACATGGTTTTATTATTCATTTTGTTAGAATTTCTTGTGATTTTTCAATGCCTATGACTGCAGGTGAAACAGATTTTTTGAAACCATATGGAATGGAACTAATAGAATCCTGTGTTGAACCCGTGGTAATACACCACCCCAAAGGACACACAATACCAAGATTAGGTACTGATCATCTATATGTTTATGTCTTTTATCTATTTGTATTCATGCTTGTGCTCAGATAGGTTCTTAGTTAGGTAAGTGTGTTTTATATTTTTCTAGTTTTTGTTAAAAATTGGTTTTGGTTTTACTATTTAAGAAGTGTAGTTTAAGTTCTTGTATATTTAAATGTGGTTGCTTAAGTTCCTAGTTAGATGAAAATAATATAAGATTAAGGATGAAAGGACTAAAATTATTTTTAACCGAATTTTGAAAAAACTAAAGTATATTTATATTTCATATTTTATTAATTTGCTCACAAAAAAAGTGTTGTGTATGAGTTATTGGTATGACTAGTTTTCTCTTTTCCTTTTCAGATGATAAGAGCTTGAAGACCGTGACGGATTTTATCGAAAGGATTAAAAAAGAGGTCTCAAAATAAGAAATGAGTTCAGACAACGAGCCATTGCTTCAAACTGATTTTTAAAGTAAATTTTCATGTTAACACTAAGTAATAGCATTAGTACTTGCACTTTTATACAATTTTGTTACTGTTTTATGAAGGTTCATATTTCAGAGGTTCTGAGCCAATTGTCACAGCTTTCTCCCTTCCTCCCAAATCTTTTTTTTTTTTTTTTTTTTTTTTTTTTTTAAATATTTTTTTTTTTTTTTTTTTAAAAAAAAAAAAAAAAATTTTAAAATAATTTTTTTTTTTTTTTTTTTTTTTATT
>Ga0099824_1000240_pt1 | contig 55467 bp, 24 predicted proteins | sample SiratrowhiteBW_FD_76837 | JGI IMG/M metagenome (GOLD analysis project Ga0099824, IMG submission 76837) | Root nodule microbial communities of legume samples collected from California, USA - Siratro white BW | ecosystem: Host-associated > Plants > Roots > Nodule | place: USA: California... | reverse complement strand
AATCAAGGAGAAGCAGTTGGAGGATGCACCATGGATGTGTTAGGATCAGAGAAAGTAAGAGACTTTGAGTTGGGAGCTGATGGGTTGTTGAGGTTCAAGGACAGGTTGTGTATACCTGCAGATACGGAGCTGAAGAGAATGATTCTTGAAAAAGGTCATAAGAGTCGTCTTAACTTACACCCAGGTATAACTAAGAGGTATCAGGAGTTGAAGGAGTCCTTTGGTGAACATAACTCAATATGTAGCTACATGTCTAACATGTCAGAAAGTTAAGGTAGATCATCAAAAGCCTGGTGGTTTATTGCAACAGTTGGATATTCCTGAGTGGAAATGGGATAATATTGTTATGGTTTTGTTACCCATTTGCCAATGTCACTGAGGGGTCATGATGCAGGTTTAGGAGCACCTTAAAGATGATATACTCTTAAATCGATCTCCTTTTGTCTTGTATATATGTTTTTGTTGTAGTTAAAGACTCTATGACCTTGAGATTGTTTTCCTTTTGTCATGAGAATAGTTATACATAACTCTGATGTATTTGAACACTTTTTGTAGTACCTTGAACCTTAAATGGATGTTAATACTTGGTAACAGACAAAAGTTATAGAATTGTTGGGCTGTTACATATTCTAAGGTAATTATAAAACATTTTTGTTTTTTTCTCAAAATTAATTTAAGGAAAACAAAGACTAAATGAATGGTCTTATGATTAACAATGGACTGCTTTAGAGTTTACCTATAAGCACTTTTACTTCAAGAAATAAAAATAATATAGTGGTTCAATTTTATGACCTAGGATTATGGAATGTTTGTAACTCTAAAAACTAGTAGAATTTCAATTAATAAGTAATTCAGTTAATGAAATGAGTTCTTTATATCAGGGTTTTGATTTTTTTTTCTTAAAAAGAAGAAAAATATATTACAGTATGATATTTTGAATATTGCCGACCAAATAATAGTATGATATTTTGATTGCAGGCAATTTATCACTCTGCAGGTGCCTGGACACTTGTCACAGACACACAGTAGACAACAAAAGTTTGAGTCACCTAATAACTATTATATAATATAAATGTTAAAGTACAATGTGTTCAAGACGGATGAGGTATTATACATATTGTAAATGAAAAATAATTAGAAAATAAGTATTCTGAATAAATATTGAAGGAATAAGAATTATTTTTTCGTTTAAAATTCGATTGGTAGCTTTAATCAAACCTAAATCATCATGTTAAAAGATGATTATTTTAGAATTTATTGCCAATGGTAATTAGATGATAATTATTTATAATTTAATGAAGACGTATTTATATTAAATTTTTACAGAGAAAATATACCTAACTCGTCTAATTTTAGAACACATGCCCACATGTAATTTTTCATAAATAAAATTTTTGTTCTTTATTTTTTAATAATTAACATTCACGTTAATACCCATTTTTATTTTAAAAAATTATATTGAATAAACTTAAATAAAAGTTAAAAATTAAAATTTTAAATTATAAATTAAAGATATTTATAAAAGAAATTAATGGTTGAATTGTTATATCATAAAATTATATTATTACTAATTATAATTTGTTATGTAATATAAAGAGTTAACTTTTTTAGAAAACATTACTTTAATATAAAATTGATAAAAATATCTATAAAATATGTGATTAAGGATATACTTGTTTATGCTTAAAAAGGTTATGGCTAGAAATTAATTATTATATAAATAAAATTAATGTGTTTGTTCATGTCAAAAGTTATTTCTTTTAAGTTTTTACCCTTCTTCAAAATCTTCATTTCTTTTAAGAAGTTTATTATAATTTTTTTTTTCTGTTTCTGCTTTTTAAAATAAATTTATCCAAAAGTGTTAAAATCATAAGTGATTATTTTATTAAAAATATTTTTTTTTTCTAAAATAGTTTAAACAAACATGCCGTAATTACATTTATTAATTATTATTGTGCTTACATTCTACTATAATAGAAGTATAAATATAAATGAAATAACAATTATAAATATTACTTTGTTAATGACATGGAGGAAGGAGATATCTAATTTAGTCCAACAATATGTTTCATCTACTCCACTAGTTTAAAGATTAATTTTGTTAGTAATATTGTGATTATGGTTAGTCCTACAAGTTTATGCATACTGTACACATTGAATATGAGTTATCTATCACACTTAGACAGTTCTCGAAAGGTATGAACATCATTTAAGCATGCCTAAAAACAAGTTAAGTACAATTTTTCTACAATTAAACCATTAATTTTTATTAAAAATGATTCAATTTCTATATTTTAAATTTTTACTTTATTCTTCTTATTTTCAAACTTTTTTAGTTTATATGTTATTTTTAAATAAAATAAGAAAGGTGTGTAGAACTTTATAAAAAAATGTAAAGGATATAGATGTTTTTTTTTTTTAAAATATAAATGTGTATTTAAAAAGTATACCTAAATTTTATCGATGGTGATCCTTATGAGATAAATAAAAATATAGAATAAAGTGATCTATGTATACTCAGTTACAAATAATATATGTAATTCTTCATCAATGAAAATCGTCATAATCATTTTACGGTATTTCATAATATTTTTCTATATAAGGTCATAGTTAAGAAATTAACTCGTTGTTTTGTTGCTTTTTTCTTTTTTTTTATCCGTATATATACCGACAAAAATATATTGTTGAGAAATTAAAATCGTACTTTTGTTGTTTCCTTTTGTTGTTTTTTTTTCTTTTTCTTCCATAAGGTTGAAAAATTATACACATCATTAACTCGTTACGCTTTTATTGATGAATACATATCACTCTTGCTTCGTACGTAGAAAATTTAGATTGCATATCACCTTTTTTTTAAAAAAAAAAAAAGAAATATATCAATATTACTACAATAAAAGGATTTAGTATCCTGCATTCTGAACATATAGATATACAAAAGAAATTTATGTTTACCCTAACAATTTTGAAGAACTTACTTCTATTAATAGAAATAAAATTTAATATATCAATTAAATCACACCCCTTTTTTTTCAATTAAAAATAAATAAATTTTTATTGATGCAAAAACTTATTAAGAGATCAAACCTATCAAGATGAACCCAATTCATTACCTCTTTATTTTTATGTTTCAACTTTATACCTCCTTTCATTCTTTTGCTTCATTAGATGGAGTATAATTACTAGTATAATATTATCATAACTAGTGCCCCACTATAAAATAATAATATTGTTATGTAATTGAAGCATATAATATCATTATATATATAATTAGGGTAGCTTTCATTCATAGACAATGAATCTAAATTTTGTGGATAGTACATAGAAGAAAATCCAGAAGGTCACTTGTTGAAAATGCAAATGTTTAACAAAAGGGTGACATGCAAGAAAATCATCAGAGCCCTAGTTTTATATTGATCAGTGTTTAATGGTAACTAGCAGCACTGTACTGTCACCTCTTCGTTTTGTCAATGTAAATCTTATCACTGACAAAGAAAACTCTCGTGAAAATGTAACTGAAACTTCATTGTATGTGCTCTCCATTCAACATCTGAAACCTACGACTGTCAGAAGATTTTCTTCTTCTTATGAGAAGCAAATCTATGGACTGCATGGACTTTGTAATTATTTTTGCAAAACCGAAATAAACATGTAATTACATGAATGTAATTTTTTTAAAGTATTAGATGAAAAAAATTGTTAAAATCATAAAAATTAATCGGAATATAATGATTAACTATGTAACAAAATTTCATACTATCCTATTACAATTTGATTTTGAGTAAGTACTATCAAATTAAAAAAATTAGTATACAAAATAAATTGTGATAAAATGATAATATAAATTGTTTTATATGGTTGAGTGTTTAATTTTTTTCAACTAATTTGTAGAAATAAGAAAAGTTTAATTTATTATATATCTTTTTATTTTTAAAATTTTTCACATTAATGATGTATATTTAATAAAAATATTTATCTATAAATAAATAATATATATTCTTAACTTAAATTTATTTATTTATACTGTAAAAAAATCAATATTTAATTGTTTATTTTATGATGATTACTCTAAAAATACATTATATAATTAAATACTTAAAAAATGGTATAATTTCATTTTTCAGGTAGTACTAATTATTTTATAGGATTTTATTATCTAATTAACAATAGATGATGTGTAATTAGTAGAGTGTATTCTTACTTATAATTTTTCACATACTATTTTGTTGTAAGAGACTTGTTTGTAATATAGTAAATACTAATAAATTCTCAATATCAGTTCTCCATCACTTAATATCGTCATCATGTTTCAAATATGAAATCTCGTAATTATATATGCAGTCACAATATAATGGTTTTGAAAATTCATTATAACTATAACTATTGAATGTTAATATTAATAACACTGACGATATTTATGTATAAAAAAAAAAATGAATGTTTATAATTGCAACACAAACAATGCCTTAAAAATATATTATTCCGTCAGAGTTAGGTCTGAGAGAAAGCAAATGGTGGCCTTATAAATGGCTCTGCCTATGCTTCTTTTTATTTATTTGGTTGAATTGATTTGTTTGTAATGTAATGATTGTCTTCAAAGATGCATATGCGGAAAAGGTTGGACCAAATGAAAGTTCTGTGTCGTCTGAAAAGGTGGGTGCGATTGAAGCAGAGCAGAACAGAATATTGAATTGATGTTGTCGATGGTCCATGGAGGTGATGCTCAATTTCAGCTTTGGACTTCAAACAAAGAGTGAGACTACCTCTTATTGCTTTTATTCATGTAATTTCTTATGCATGAAAAATATGGAAATATCTTGTTACAACCACACAAAATAATGAGAACAAAGAGACATCTTATAGATATTCAGTGTTATCCGAATACTGTCCACCTACTCCAGTTTGAATTGTTATACATTAATAGCCTCTTACAAAACAAATCTAGTTTTACATTACTTAGTTTCCCACTTTTAAAAGATTTATATATAAGATTTTTTTTTAATATATCTTTAAAGTGGATAATATAAAAAAGTGTATTTCGTGCACAAGAAAGTGAGTCTCTTTTAGACTTACGAATATATGTTTTTTTCTACTCTAATCTACAAGATGTACTTTGTGTTATATGTTTTAGCTTTTACTATTGTAATTAGTTTTAATTTATATACCAAATTTACTTGTATTTTGCATGATTGGTTTTGTGTTTTACTTTTGACATGGGGTTAAAAGAACTAACATGAAAATTTAAATATTTCTTTTTGCCAATCTTCTTACAAGGATAAGTCTTATAGGAATTTTTTCTATTTGATAACCAAACCATAAGGGACAACTAGTTTTCTTTACTAGAAAATATTCTCAAATGTAACAAATTGATAACTAATCTTTTAAATGAAATCCATAAATTATTTAGGTTTTGATATTTTTTTGGTGAGCCTTGATGGTCTTGACCTGCTATCAATTAATAAACCTTGTCCTCGAGGTTTGTAGATATGCCTACAGAAAAAGTGAGTTTTATTAGACAAAGGTTAGTGGGTTGGAATTTAAGGTTTGCATGTGCGTGCTTTGGGCCGTGTGGAAGCGAGAGGGTATGTGTTGAGGATTGTTTGAAGTGAGCCCATGTAAGATGGGAGTGGAGTGTGATTTGCGCTTATTTTGTAGAAGATTTTGGAGGTGAAGGTAGGTGTTTTATGGGTTACAACTAGAAAGCTTAATTTGGTAGGTGTATGAGTTTTAAGGGTGGCATGGGTTTTGATTGTGAGTGGGAGTTGTGGGGGCCAGGGTCAGAAAAGGGATGAGAGTTGTTGATGCAGTACGCATGGCAAGAAATACGGGTGTGTGTGCGTGCATGTGCGTGTGTGTGTGAATGATATTCTTTTTCTACTTGTCGCATGTCCTTGAGGCTCCCTTGAACATTTGGCTCCCTTTAGATTATGATTCTCCTCTTGAGATCATTAACATTAATTTTGCTTCTCCCCTATTTTAAGCGGTATAAATAAAGGGATGGACCCATTAAATTACCTCATCCATGTTTTCATGTCTGATCATTGTTCCATTGGAGTTGATGAGGTTGTAGGTCGCAAAGAAGTGGATCTAACTCTTACTAGGAATTTATTATGACTCTCCACTTACTAGCTTATTTAAAGGCTTGGTCATGAGCTTATATTGTTGACTGAAGTAAGTCATTACTTGTGTCCAATGTAACTTTAAAGTTCAGGTTGTCACTAAGGAGAACAAAAGCTTGATGTTGGTGGGCAAGACCACAATGACGACACATTTCATCTAAGAGGCCTAGAAATACACCTTTGTACTTTGTTAAGTTAAACTTGAAATGGATGATATGAAATATCCACATATCGAATTGATGGTAAAGAATAGGGGTAAGCATGAGGCTTTTCATCTAGAGAAAGCCCTGATATGTTCTCAATCAATTCATAATATTGTTGACCAATTTTTAGTTCCTTTTTCAGCATAATATCTATTTCCATGCATGTTGGTCTAGTTGAGGAGTCTTGGCCAATCTACAAGGAGCAACATCTTCTTAATCAACTCTTGGATTTTCTTTTCCCTTATACATGAAAAAGGCATGTACATGTGTTGTCTATCCAACTTGAGGAAGAATCTAGTCTGCAGAGTAATGTTGGGATAAATAGATCCATAAGCAAAGATTCAGTAAGAGACAATTACTATACAACTAAATGATATTGTATTGTTGACCGCCTTCATGCAACAACATTTAGAGCATCATATGCATCTAAAAAAGATTTACGTGATCCTTGCAGTCACTATACTCCAATTGAATAAGATATAGTTCATAATCAAAGGAATAAGCTTACTTTTGTTCTAGCAATGATCATTTCCATCAAGCTTACAAGGATAAAATGGAATATTATTTTAATACATTGCATTCATTTTCCATATGTTTGCATTGCTAGAAAGTTTCTTCTTTCTGTCTAATTGTGAACCATGATCAGTTTAGATTCTTTTGGAAACTTAGTTGTTGCACAAGATCTTAGTGGGATTTGATGAGAAGGCATGAATGGATCTTTATTTGAAGAGTCCATCTCCATAGAGTCTTCTTCTTGCTCTTCAAAGTTTTCCAAATGAATATGTAGAGCCTTGACTTCTTTGCAAGCCACATTTAGATTACCTATTTTTGACATTATGTGGTCTAAGTTTGAATAGGTGATGACATATGGAGTGTTTTTCTTACTTGCTACCCTCTAGGGGTTATATCAAGGGTGTTTAAACATACTATAACCTATTATGATGAGAGTAGATAATATTGGTCTATCAGGAAGAAACCAATATTTCACCATCCATAATGATTCATCAACTAGCTTTTAGTTGGGATTATTGAACTTGGGTAGCCACTCCTCTTTGAAAGGAAGAACTTCTAGAGGACACCTTGTCGTGGTGATATCTTCTGTTGAGAATCTTATAGGAGTCAATATTTGATGAAGTCAAGTAATTGGACAAAAGCAAAGCCAAGCATGGAAGTTGAAGAAGAAGGCTTAGTCATTGTCCTAATGGGTGTGAGTGAGTTTGATTGAAGGTGAAGATGAACATGTGCACAGCTGAGAAGAAAATCCTTGGCACAGTTAAAACAAACTTTAAACCAAAGTAATCAAACTGAGAAAAAAGTTTTTGAGGAAAACCATTTGAAATTTCAGTTTTTAACAGAAAATAAATCGATTCCACTTTTCAGAAATCGATTTATTCGCGCGGTAAATTCAAATTGTTTTAACTACTTTCAAAAACTGTTTGGGTATCATATGTTTTATATATCTGGACATTCAAAGCACAAATACAGAGAAGAGAACAATGCAAATACATGAGGGAAAAACAAGAATTCTGAGAAAGAAACAAAACAGGTTGGTTTTCGAAAGATAAAAGAATTGTTCTTGAAGAAATTCAAAGACTTAAGTTTTTGTTGTGCCATTGGTGTTCTTCAAGGTTCTACACTGAACATCTTTCTAGAAATCAGGGAGTTTCTGTAACTTAAATCTTGAACCTGTGTTGATTCAAGTGTTGCGTAGTGATCTGTATAATTGTAATCATTGATTCAAATTGGATATTGGCGATACTATAGGGTTTAGTATTGGTGAATTTTAAAAATTTGGGTTTGCAAGGTGCAAGCTTGAATATTCAGTGTTGTTTTTGATCTTGCAGGGTGCAAGAGGTGTTCTTGACTGTAAGTGTGTACAATTGAGTGTTTGATAGTGAAAATTTTCTTGCTAGGGTTGCAAGAAAGACTGGACGTAGTCCTTGAGGAAGGATGAACCAATATAATTGCTCTGTGTTTCTTTCTGACCCTTCTATCCGCATAAAATTTTTTTTGTGCCTATCATTCAATTGTGCATTGGTTAATTCACTGTTCAAAGATTAATTCAATTGCACTTGTATTGCATCACAATCTTGAATCTTTGAATATATTCCTTGATCAATTCATATATAACTCCTTATGTGTAATAGATTGTCCATTCTTGTTTTACATATCAATTCATTTAGCTAGGGTCAAAGCTGTTTACATCAGAACAATTCTTTAATAGCTTTACTGCAAAATTGTTCACTATTTTTCATATTATGAGTGATTGAATTGTTATTTTCCTTGCTTCGATTCTTTAATTGAATATTGTTTTATGTATTTTGATTAATTGGATTAGACATTGTTTAATACTCAAATTGTTTTCTATTTTGCTTTACCTATTCTAGAAATCATTGTGTGAAAAATTTGATTTTCTTAAAACTGTCAGTTTATAAATTGATTTATTCGAGTTGAAATTGATTGATTTTCTGTGTTGCACCTTAAATCATTGATCTTTGAGATTCTTGGAAACTTTCTTTTTGCATAAAACGTTTTCCTTACTTTCTAAATTCAAAATTTTTGTAAAGTTCAATTCACACCCATCTTAAACTCAGCCTAAAAGTATTTTCACATTCTTCATCATCCTTAGAATCAAATTCCATTAGCACTAAGTCATCATTTGCATCTTCATTGGATATTAAAGTGTTTTCATATGTTGCAAGATTGATCATCCTCTTTGCGTAAATTATCTCTTTATCAGCATCTTCTGAGGATAACATAGATAATGGCTTCACATCAATGACCATATCCTCATTGGTCGTACAATATCATATGTGTCTTCATCAAAGGAAGTTTTATCATCTAATGAAGAAATGGCAACAATGTTATGCCAAGGTAATGCAAGGAGTGAAGCAGAAGAAAATGTAAGGAGTGTGTTTAAGGTTGTGTGAGGTGGACTGAGGTTGTCTAGAAGTATTTGTTCAAGCTTGGTCAATGATAGGGGAACAAATGATAGAATTGGAAAAAGCTTGGTATGGTGAAGGGTGTTGTGATAGATGGTATGTGAAAAATATGAAATAACAAGAAGGAAGGGTTAAAAATTTTACAGTTTTTGGTTAATGTCGTCTGTGCAAGTATTGTCAGACGATACAATGATGAATACACAAAATAGAATTCCCAAGGTTGGATTGAACTTTTCTTTCCTTCTTTAGTTATTTAAACAAATATACATATAACATGCAATGTAAAAGGTCAAAGGAAAGAAAAGATACTTGATATTTTTATACTGGTTCGTCTAATCACACAAACCACATCTAGTTCTTGATCAACTAGTGATGTTTCATTAGGCTGACTCGCACTGTGAAGTACACACAAGTATTTTTTCCCTAACCACTTCTAGCTCAAGCAAGTATTCTTTCAACAAACCCCTCATGACTTAACTCAGTTTAAGTATTCTTTCCTAAGCCACTTCTGGCTCAACAAATATTCTTTTTCAAGCCACTTTTGTCTCAGACAAGTATTCTATTCCAAGCCACTTTTGGCTCAAGCAAGTATTCTTTGGGCAGGCCACTCTTGGATTTTTCAAACTTAAGGTTTGAGTGATCAGTAGATCACGAGATTAGCTCACTTGAGAGGATAGTGTCTCTCGGCATATACAAGGTTGGGTTGTCTCACTGGTTCTTTGAAAATGAACACAGACAATGATATTTACAAAGCTCTAGGCGTAGAATATTTGGACAGAGTTTCAACACTTGCAAAAAATTATGGATCATTTCTCTATTTTTCTCTTCAAAACATGTCTTCTTTTAAGCTTTTAGAAATTGGAAATTACATTCTCTTTTCTGGTCGTTTAGTGGCTTTAAACTCTCTTCATTGTCTACTTTCTTCTTCTGTTATCATCTTATGAACGTTGAGAAGCATTAAATGCATGACATGTAGCCTTAATGCCTCTTCTCTTTTTCACACAAACTCTCTGAAAGCTGGTGGTACTTATCTTCCTCAGTAGCAAAACCTTTTACACCAAACAATGGTTGAAAGTGCACACATACAAGATACATAGTTGAGCGAAAGTTGAAAAAAGTTGTGTTAGAAGAATTGACGTGCCATTATAGCGTCAGCTCACATATTCAGAGGTATCTTTTGTTGCTTTCTATGGATCTTCATGGGACAAATATAGAAGACATTCTCTATATCTTCATACTTAAGCTTTGGAAAATTCTTAATGTATTTTAGCTTGAAGTTTTGGTCTAGACTTATCGTTTGATCGATCTTCACTTAACTTACTAGACAAGTGGAACTTGCCAAAGTTCTCTATCGTCTGTTAAACAAAGAACATGCACTCATGATCTGACCAACATCCATCAGACCCAACTACTTATTGTTCTTCTATATTTGAGCTTTTTGTGTTTAGGTGCATAATCAAAACATTCAGGGTGCTGCATTTTTCCTATAACATGGTCTATGAGATCTTTCAATAGATATTGGAAGTTGCCATCCTAACATTCTTGATTTTCAACTCAATGACTTATTTGTCTTGGAGGACTAGGATAAGCTTATGCCAGACAATAGAAGGCTTCATGTTTCAAATGATGTCTTCATCTAAGGAGTTTCAGATGAAGTAGTTTTTTCATTTGTTAAAATTGTTTCTTCCTAAGCCACATTGGTTTCTTGAGTCTGATCATCTGCCTTTGACAAACATAGTCTTATTGTAGCTTCAATCTGCAACTTCTCAGCATTTGTATTTACTTTAGCTTTCATGACATATATTTTTTAATGAATGAGGTCATCAATCACCATCAAATCTTGTTCGTTTGATGTGGGCTCAGAAGGAGTAAGCTCGGATTTTTTGGCAGGTTTGGGTTTTGGAGGTGAGGCTGGTCTTTTGGGTTTTCATTTGGTGGTTGGTTTGGACTAGAGGTTTGTATTAGATGGGAGAGTCAATTTGAGGTGTTGGTTACGATGGTGTAGAGATTATTTGTTGAGCTTTAGTTTGTGTAGTAGGTTTCCCTTCAACCCACTTAGGAAGTTTGCTAAGTGCATCCTTTACTACGTCAACAATATGCATTTTGGCTAATGTGGTTCATTCACATCCATTATTCTTTGATGGTATGTTGTTTTAACAGACAGATAATTCTTATGAAGATGATGTACTAGGGGATGAGAGTCTTGCTTCTCTTCTAAGTGAAGTGATCCTCGAAAGCAATCATCCATTGCTCAAGGATGAGTGCTACAAGATTTATCTTCTTCCCTTTTAATAAGACAAATTTGTCTTTTTTGAAGACATGGTTGAAATATCCAATTTGTGGTAGCATGATATTGAATAAAATCTTGTGAATCATCTTACCCAATGGTAGAAGGTTTGAGCTCTTCAGAAACCTTCGAACCATAACATTCAACCCCTCGGTAGGTCTTGAACCACCATACATGGTGATGTCTACTTCTTCAATTGTTAAGTCATCATCCCACAAGGGTGAGTACTTGACTCCTTCCTTCAGTAGATTATTGTCCAAGATAGTTCCTATAATGATTTCTACCATTTTTTTCAGTAGCCTCACCAACAATTCCTTCTTCTTCTGTATGAGTATTTAACTAGAACTGACTAAATACTTCATGATTTTAGTAGTTTTTTAACTCCGAAAACCTTATCTATCCCATTAGACTAAAACCTTTGTCCAAAAGGATACCCAACATGTTGAAGACTATTAGCTAATGAATATTTCTGGTATGAATTGTGACTCTAGGAATAACATCATAGCTTCAATTGTGGTAGTGATAGAGGGGGTCATTTGGTTGATTTTCTCTGATGCCATTTGTAGTTTTTCTCAAAGAGAGCTTATGAGTACAAGATGACAGAGAGATTTTTGAAATTCAAACTTTTTCTCAAGGTAGTGAGCAAATAATGAGAGACTTGAGTGTCACATTAGGTTATTCTTTGAGAGGCTTGGAATTAGGATAATAGTTTGTATTTGAATGGTGACATGGACGAAAGTGTGACAACTTGAGCAATTAATGTTCATGTCAGTTGTTCTGCATAAAGTCACCTTGAGAATCATGCATTAATGGGCTTGTCGTTTTATCACAAATACCCTTGAACACATTTGAAATTTGCAAATGATTACTCATTACCAATATTGTTAGTCTAGACTATTCTGACCTCTTTTGTTGACTTTTCTTTGTCTAACCATGTTCTTGAGTTGCCTTCTCACCTATCAAAATCTAAATTAATGTTCATGATCTTTCAAACTTGAGTAGCTCTTCTTGATAGACGAGGAAACAATTCTTTCCTCTATGAATATCTTTATTTTATTCCTATATGATCTCTTATTTACCTTTATATTATGGATTCCGCTCTTTTTTTTCCTCAAGGATAATTAGTACACTACAAGAAAAAGGTTATTTAGAGACTAATTTTTAGCTACCAAATGAAATGGTTACTAATTATGACCAAAATAGTCACCAAATTAAGTTTTGGTTGCTAAATAACTACAAAATAGAAGTAATGATTGAATTGAGTGACCAATTAAGTCAAATAATTGGTATCTAACATTAGCTACTAAGGTTTTAGTGACCTATATCATTAAATTCTAAATTAGTCTCTAACTTAATTAGATACCAATTTAGAATCTAATGGCATAGGTCACTAAAACTTTGATATCTAATGTTAGATACCAATTATTTGACTTAATTGGTCACTAAGTTCAATCATTACTTTTATTTTATAGTTATTTAACAATCAAAATTTAATTTGGTGACTATTTTGGTCACAATTAGCAACCATTTCATTTGATAGCTAAATATTTGTTTCTAAATAGCTTTTTTCTTGTAGTGGTACAAAACTTATGATAAAAAGAGGTATATATTTTACTTATCCTTTACAAAATACATGATTTGGCGTCATCTTGCATTGTCTATTGCTATTTATTTGTTCATTGTACCTACAAAAAGAATAACATTCTTATCGTACCCAGATTGTCTTGGGTCTTTAGTTGTTACTTCTAAGTAATTTCCTTTATTGTTTATAACTGCTGCTATTGTATTTAGATTTAACATAGTTTGAGCAAGCAACTTTAGCATGTTTATAATCATGCAATATACATCTTATGTTAGTATAGGGGTTAGATTTTTTTTGAAACATGTCAACTTTACAAACTCTCAACTTTTTTGTATTTAAACATCATATGGAGTATTAATTTACCCATCGCTGGGTGCAGTCAGATTTAAGTTAAATCTTTTCAATTTGAGAAAATAAAAAATTTTGTAATCTTGAACTAAAATAAAATAAAAGTGTTTTACTATCTTATTTCACATATCTAGAGCATGATGCATCTCAGTGTATTTTAAACTAAGAGATGTTAGAGATTAAAGTATACCTCGTTTTGTCTCTGAGTTGCATCTAATGTTTCATGTTCACATTGTTGGATCTTTTCCTCTAGTTGTAGTTACGTGGTCAACCCTTTAGAGACAGGCTTTGATATCAACTATGAAAATAGGAACAAATACAAGTAGGGAGACTTCAATTGTGTTTTTAAATTAATTTTAAAATCTTTTCGCAAGTGTCGTTAGCCTATGAAAGCTCTCAATTGATAATTTTGATTTTCTTAAACTGTTAGTCAAAAGGAATTGCGACTGATGAGCTAGACACATGTTTAAACACTTAACTAATTTACGAAGGTTAACAATTTTAAAGGTGTATTCTCATAATGACTTTTGTAACTCGTTAAGTCTAACGAAGCAGAATGGACGCAACTTCAATACTTAATGTATTTTTCAATGTTGCTGGTTAAAAACCCCTTCAAAGATTATTTTCAATGTTGTTCTCCTTCTTAAGTTAGTATAAGTAGTAATAACATGCAAAGTAAATTAGATGAAGGACAAGAGGAAATACACAAATATTTTATATTACTTCATCTATCACAACAAACTACATCTAGTTCTTAGTCCACAGATTGAGTTTCACTAGGCAAAGTAATGTTGCGGAGTACATTTCGAGTATTTTTTGGGTTCGTAGACACTCCAGGTTAATCCCTTAAGTATTCTTCAAATAAGTCACTCCTAGCTTAACAAAGTATTCTTTCAACTCGTAAAAACTTTTGGTTGACCCCGTTAAGTATTATTTCTCAACCTACTCATGGCTCAATGAGTATTCTCTCGAATTGTAGCCACTCATGACTGACCTTGTCAAAGAGTATTCCTTCTCAAGCCACACTTGACTCAACCAAGTATTCTTTACTAGGTAACTCTTGGTTTAACCAAGTATTCTTTGGGCACCTAGCCACTCCTAACTACTTTCTCAAGTATTCTTTATCAAGCCACTTCTAGCTTATGAGTATGTTTTGACAAAGAGCCACTCCTAGCTAAGGTAAGCAGGTTGATGGTTTTAATGACCAAAAAAATCATTGGGTTTGACTACAAGGGAGGATTGTGCCTTATGACGAGTACACAGTTTCAGTTTTCTCCTAATTCAGATAATTATGTTTGCTCTCTAAGAAGGGGTTGCGTCTTTTGACATATACAATGAATACACTTTCTTTCCTAGATTGTTAGATGAACACTCATTGTTTCTTGTGTGCAACTATTATAGATATGATAAAATATCTACTCTAAACGTAGAGATTTTTTATTTTTCTTCTTGACAACTTTGAGGGGTGCTCTTCATCTAAGCAAGTTCTTGACATAATGCAACCTCAACTCTCTCGATCTTCTTCTTGATGAACAACTTTATATAAGCAATGGAAGAATATATTCATTGAGAGGTCATTTTTAGCAGATAAGTAGCTTCAACTTTTATGCGTGTCCTTTCTGCATTTGAGCTTGATTACACTCGATGTAGCTTTAAATGTGTTTCTTCTTAATGCAATGTCTGTGAGTGCTCATCTTCTTATGTAGCATAAATTTTAGCAGTAATTCATGGTAAAAGTGCACACCGTACAGGACAGACAACTGAGTCAAAATTGAAATGCTCTTTATGTCAGGAGGTTGATGAATAAAACAACTTGAGCTCTTTTCCTAGGAGGGCATTTGATGTCGAACTTTTAACGAATCTCTTTGGCTGATGAAGACAATGAACATTTCTTGCATTGAAAGAATAAGCATACAAATGTTCAAGTAAAGTGAGGTTGGCTTAGTTTGTGTGCGTATCGTTTGATCTAACCCACGTATTTTAATCTTATAAGCGCCTTATTAGAAGTAAATAAAAAAATGCACAATGTTATATCGTCTATTAGACGCAACACTTGTGTCTTTCATGATTTTCTATTGAAATCATTCATCTTATATATGATGCATTTTATGTTTTGTGGTTTTTAGCAATTAATCAAATTTACAGGGTTGGATTTTTCCTTAACACTTTGATTTAGATTCCTTTCTTTATTTGTACTTTTATTGCTTGTCTATAAATTTCCTTTATACTTGAAAAAAAAGTAAACTAAAGTGTATAGTGGTTTGATCCATTTTTCACTTGATACTTAGATCCAAGAAATTTATTACTATAAAGTTTACTCTCTTTATGTTAAAGTTAGGGTACAATTGACTTCCTACCTCTTACTAAATGAATTGACTGATACACAGTTAGAGAGAGGCATTTTCTTGTAATTCTAACTTTGCTTCTTTAGTAGTTTTTTATTATGTGTTTTGTTTGATAGGTATAAAATATCAAGGGAATCATCACCGATCTTTCCACGTAAAGCATCCATCACAATGGAATTTGATGTTGAAAAAAGAAGGGAGGTTAAAAGAGAGGAAAATATAGGAATAATGATTGAGAGACTACAAAAATGAAAAGATTATTGAAGATGAAATGATGATGGAAGAAGTTAGGAGGAAAATGAAACACAAGAGAAACATTCCATTATGGCAATATAGATCAAGAAGAAGAAGATTGAAGGATGCAACAAAAGAGAGATGTCAATTTCCAATTCTCAAGTTTCACAATTTTCATTTAAAATTGCCTTCATTTGATGAGAATTGTGATCCCAATGGGAAGCTAAAATTTTCCTCCTAAAGTTTGAACAATATACCATACAATGGTGGCATAAAACATGGATGTATATTGGACAAAACATAGAGCCAAACATGGTTTCTCGGGAGGACTTAAGGTTATGCATGTGCACATGTTTCATTGCTCCTCATTTGAATATCTAACAACTTTAACATGGAAATAAAAGTGTAAATGAGTATTATAAAGACTTAGAGATTACTAAAGCTCACTTAAGCTTGAAGTGTGGCCAAGGTAAAGGTGAGATATATATAACAAATTTGGACCAGTCTATAATTGGAAATAATCAAATAATGTAAATAGATAAAAGGAATCAGTGTATAATTAGAGATAAATTAAATAATATAACTAAATAAATAAAAATAATGAGATTATGGACAACTCATTAAGAAAAGACGTAAGATGATAAATGTCTTTTTTACTTACCTCAATAATTTAAGATGATAAGAGTGTTTCTTTAACAAAACTCATGCTAGGCAAAGAGCCATAACATAAAAATTATTAAAAGAAAGAAAAATAAAATAAGACCATGGGAGACTAGACCAAACCCATGGAAAGAAAAAAAATAAAGCAAATATCCAAACCAACCCATAAGGGGAGTATAAAAAGAACAAAAGAACAAAACTAAGGGAAACCAACAAATGAGTTAGAAGAGGCTTATCCCTTATGTTAAAAAATGAAGCCGCAATAGGAAGAAAACCAAAATTATGGTGCCACCAAGGAAGGGTGAAGAAACACCCAAAGAACCCAACAATAAAAAACACAAACCGCATCATCATTTCTTCTTTATATTACCCACTCTAGCAGGTTTTTTTAGCAACCTTGGAATCATCCATCCTCGGTCTCCCAAGTTTACTAGTAATCTGAACACATTCATCCAACTCATTCAAATCACTAAGGGATCCAAACTCCATCAAATCCGTCCAATACTTAGAAACTAACTTATACTCCTCCTCAACCTTAGAAGAAGGAGCCTAAACCAACGATGCAACTTTAGAAGCATTTTTAGGAGGCCTAATGTTAGCAAAATTTGTAATTATGGCAAGTGTACCAGTCACAAAGTAGCAAGTATTAAAATTATCATTCTTCCCAAAGAATTTGTGTAATATAAATCAATTAAATAATTATAATAAATTCAGATTAAGAACAAGTTCAAGATTTGATAGAATATTGAGACAACTAAAAGATAAATTTTATCAACAAACAAAGGCTTAAAAAGATTTAACAACGATATGATAAACTTGCTAGGGTTAGATATCACCAATCTTCATTCTCCTATATTACAAAAGTTATCTTCTTTTCTAAAAATCATCAATGTCAATCCACAAAATTACTCAAACCTAATTCCTCAGTGGATGAGTTTAGGGATTATCTACTAGTCGTCAATTCCTTGATCAATTATATAAATGAATCATGCTCTATTCCTAGACACGAGCTTTCATCTCGTAAATTAATTAAGATCTAAATTCACAAGATATTTTTCAGTACTCTTAAGAGTCAACAATCAAGTTGTGGATTTGAATAATAATTATAAGCACATAATTAATAGATTGATGAATTGAAGAAAAACATGTATGACAAGACATAATTAAGCACAAATATGATTACATAAGAGTGTAGAAAGGATTTAACCTAACCCTAATAACAAGAAATTTAGTCCTTCATATTCATGAAGAAACCAAATATTACAAAAAAAATAATGGAATAAGAATATTACTCCCAACAAAGCCTAGAGATGCCTTCAAAAATCAATTTCATTCTTTGTTCTAACCAAAGATATCTAACCTTGATCCCAAAAGTCCATTAAATAAAACACAAGAATTGACGCTCATGTCTGGTGCAACATTCTACGTCTAACGCCAATTGGATTCTGTTACTGTTCCAATATTAGGCCCAACCTGTGTCGGGCCCATATAGCACACGCTTGGCACTGCTGTTGCCTCTGTGCTTATAGGATTTCTTCAAATTGATCCTACATGATTGCCTTCGACTAGGCTTTATTTGCTTCTTCTTTCTCACTCCTTCGAGACTTCAATCCTGATTCTTCTCATCCAATATTTTCCTCATAAATTTCATAAAAGGTAACTGAACTAATATCAATTTATTCTCCTGGCTCTCAAAATGACTTATTAAGAAAAACTACTAAAAATTGAAAATTAAGCAAGTTCTAAGTGTAGAAAGAGTTGATTTTTGACCTAAAATTGTATCAAATATATCATATAAAATTTCTTTATCACCTAGAAGTCTCCTCTAAAATGAAATCTACCGAAACCAAACTCTTCTCCTTGTGAAACTCATGAGGAAGACTAACAAATTGAAAATATTTTCCATCCATCTCTTTCCATTGTCCAGGAATTGTTTCACTATCCTGCAAAGAATCTCCATCAAGAATAGGTTCTTTGTTATGAACGAATTGTACATGTATTGCTTAGACTTTTTTGAAATATTATGCTTATCATAATTTTTTTTCCTATGGAATAACATCATCCATAATAGGGAAAGAGGCAAAAGAATTGAAAAGAGCTAAACCTCCAAAAGGAATAAGATCATTCTTAGGAGAAGTTTGCTTATTATGTTCAACAACTGAAGAGACATTAACAAGACTTGGCATGCCTTCAAAACTATCATCATGATCAAAACCCAAAGTATGATGCACATCTACATCCGGAGTAGCAACATCAACATCCCTCTTAGAAAGAGACTGTGAAACATTTTCGTGTTGTGAAGACACATCACCTTCACAATTATTCTCTAATATTTTTGGCACATCCACAGTCGTAGCAATAACATCAACATCCCTTTTAGAAGGAGATTGAAAAACAACTTTAGGTTATGAAGACACAATACCCCATAATTATTCTCTAAAATTTTTGGCATAAACCATTGGTTGGTTTTTAAATTTTTTTTCAATATGCTTCTCCTCCAAGAAGAGAGCTCACGACCTATCATTTTATAAAATGAAAAGGAGAATACACTACTATAAACTTAAACCAAGAAATTTTTATTATTGTTTTTCTTACTTTTGTGTCTCTCTCCTTTCTCTCTTTTTTTCTCCTTGTTTTTCTCTTTGCCTCCCTTAATAAAATTAATGTTTGTAATATTACAAATAAGATATATTTAAACATGCTTAAAGATTATTTTAATTTCTTAATTAATTATTTTTTATTTTTATTAATTTTAACTTATTTTTAATAATAGATCAAATAATATTTTAATAAAATAAGAAATTATTTAAATAATTTAAAAAGAATATAATTTGGCACATTATATTATGTTGGGTTTGTTTGCTTAACTTGTTTTTATGTTGAAGTTGCAGGCTGTCATAACAGTGATTTTCCTTGATGTGTGGGTGTGAATGTCTGGTTCTACCTTTAATCCTGGCCATCGCCACTTTTTTTTGCAACAAGTTTGTTTTCTTGTAAAATTCATTAAAAATAGTTAAAAATTTATTTTTGACCCAATTTTTTTAGCAACAACTTCTTTTAGTATATATTTCATCGTAGAGTTATTATATTGTATAGATTTATCATAGATTTTCAGTTGTCAAAATTTAGGGCGAAAAAATTTCAAATGACCATGACTTTTAATAGCGAGCTCGAATTGAGACGCTCCAAAAATAAAAGTTGCTTGAAATGGGATAATAGAGTTTGTGGACAATGGGGGTAATGAAGTTTGTGGGCAATCCCTTCGGAAACCAAAATTTTTCCAAAATTCTATCATTTACTATTTTTTTTATTTTTTTAGTATTTTTGGCCTATTTTTTTTTTCTATTTCACATATCTATACTTATCAAAAAATTATGAAAATTTCTGTGGTATTTTCTTGTATGAATTAGAGATTTATCAACCACAACATTATTTTTTCTAAAAAAATAAAGATATTACATTGGTTAACACCTTAACTGATGTAATATGTCATATACTACATCGGTTAAGGCCAAAACCAATGTAGTAGGTGCCCAAAAGCTGAAAGCACAGGTGATACTAAATCGGTTTTGGCTCCCAATCGATGTAGTATCTCTTCTATTGAGCTCCATGAGACCACTTTCAATAGGTACTTAATGTCGGTGGTTCACCAACTGATATAATTTATCAATATATACTACATTAGTTCTGGAACGGATATAGAAGTTCAGACTTTCTATATCACTTACATTTATGTCAGTTTTGAAACTGATGTAATATGTTTTTCATAAGCGATGCAAAAAGTATTTTTTCTTATATAGTTGAACTAAAATTTGTAGTTTTAAAAATTGAGCACTAAATAATTCTATTTCAAAATAACAAATCTAATAGGATCCAAAATTTTATCATCTAGTTATTTATGTAATCAACATGTTGTTTGATATGAGGTACTTTCAACTTTTCAAAGTTTTAATATATCTCGTTAATTTATTAAATTTAAAGTTTTTAACGAATAAGTGAAAAAAAAATAAAATTAATGGATATTTTATGAATAGATATAACCTATTTTCCCGTTTAACAAAATATTTTACAACTTGTTAAACACGAATTTATTTTTAATTTTTTATCATTTAAATTTAGAAAAACTACAATTTTGAAAAATTATGGAATCCTTAAAAAATATAAAGAAACCTATCCATAATATATACGAAAAAAGTTAATATAAAGTAAGTGAAGTAATTAGATTGTAAAAATAAGAATAATAAAATATGATGACAATTTTAGCAAAAACATTTTAAATATATATATATATATATATATATAGATAAAAATAGAAATAAATAGATAAATGAAGTCCTTTCAAATTTAGTCATGGTTGGTACATATACAGAGGATGTTGGTTTAGATTATAGACAAGACATAGAATATAGGTTGGTGCAACAACAATTCTCTTTTCTTTCACTGTCACAGAGAGGAAGCTAGGTCAAAGTTGGGTGTCTCCAGAAATTCTGGGTTTAATGATGTTTTAGGAAAAAGTCAATTAACACTTGATATGTGTTGCCACTTGGGATGCATCTGAGATTGAAAAGGATGTGCATCACTAAACTATGATTGAGGAATTGATTAACTTTTAATGAGTTCGTTATTATACACCTAAACTATCTATTTTTGAAAGCTGGTGCAAGTTTTATCCAATAATTAAAGGTAGATTGACCAAATGATAACCCTAAGCACACGCGTGCCTTTGACATGTTAATTGCAATTATACATAACAAAATAGTTTGATCTTGCTTATCGTGTACTCACCACACTGATAAAGAAAGGTAAGAGAATTTCTTTAATTAAAAATTATATAAGGGTGTATTGAACATTTAAAAAAAAAAAAATTATGCATCTCTATAATTTTCGTTTATTTCTTTAATCAGTATGCTTATTTATAAAGGGATAGTTAGTTAACATTTGTTAAATAGCATTTGCATGGACAAATTTTTTTATTTTCATTTTAATCTTATTTACAGGTCTTCATAATTCTTTTAACTTTATAATCACTACCTCTATTCCGTTTTAATATGTATTTATAAGGTGGAACTTAAAAGAAGATAACAATACTGTTTATCTCAATGAAATAATTATGAGGTTATTTTATTTTATTTTTGTAAATATAATTAATAATGCACGAATAAGTAAAAGTAAATTAAGAATTAGATGAAAATTAAGTATATAGTGGATGAAAAAAAAGTAATTAATCTTATCTTGAATTTTAAAATGACATGAATTTTTATTTTCAAAATCAAGAATATTATATATATATATATATAAGGCATAATCAATTTACTTCTAGAGTAACTTACTTTTGTTCTTGAACATTGTCCACAATGTCTCATGTCATGGATCAAATTCAAGCAATGTCCGAACTATTCGACCTTTGATTCAATATATTAATCACTCCATCCTCTCATCTTTCTCTTTCTTTTATTTCAACGATTAACTATTAAAGTGAGTTAATTCTTAGAACAATTAGATTAAGCAAAACATAAAAGGTGAAGATGAAGAATACTTCTCGTAGAGTTGTTATAAAAATTGCAACAATTAAAGCTTTTATGGGTATTTATTTATATAGTTATTTTATTATTTTGTATATGTGATTATATATGAGCTATAAAATGATGTGGTTGGTAAAAACAGTTAAATAATTAGAATAAGGTTTTCTTAATGAGGCTTAGTTTGGGCTTGAGTGGGTCAAGACATTAAAATGTGAGCTTATCAAACATGGGGCGCCATTAGAAATCTAAAGAATAAAAGAAAAGCTTCGTATTTTCCTATGTGAATTCTCGTAAGAGTAGTTATCTTGCTTCTGTTCCAAAATTTTACGGCTTAAATCCTCCTCATTTCATTGATTGATTTTCAAGAGCATAACCTCGCTAGGCAATAGAGTGGACTAAGGATAGTTTTTTTTTTTTTATTTTCTTTTTTCTTTTCTACATTTGTCTTCGAATCTTCATATTTCTCATCAAAGAGAAAACAATAAAGGGTTTGAAAAACATCACATGCATAGGTCTTTTATTCTTGTCTAAAACTAGATTATAAACTCTGGGTATCTTTTCTTGTATTGACTTTAATTCTTAATTGAGTGAGAGGGCTTTGGTAGTGTTTTGCCTCAATAAGTCATTTGACTTCCTAAGAATTTAAATCATCTCCAGTCAAGAAAAGCTAGATTATTTCTTGATATTCTTGAAAAATGGTTAAATTAAATTTATATTTCTATTTAAAATGATAATCAATTATTGAATTGATTTAAATTTAGTTTAACTCAAGTGAAAATTATCCTAAGGAAATTCGCCTTGTATAAAATCTTGATGAAAGAATTCTCGTTCTTTTGAACTAAATTTTAACTCAAGCAAAAAATTTTAGATCAAATGATATGTCTCCTTAAATTTAATGAATGAATTCATTTTATACACAAATTATTGTAATTATATACTTTATTGCTTATGTTTATAAACTTTCTCATTGGTTGAATTAAATCATTACTTATGTTCAAATCTTAGAAATACAAAATAATATTTTTTAGTTGAGTTTATCATATGAAAAAATTACTTATTGAAAAGTAAAGTGTATTAAGTATCATTTTCATTAAAAAAAGAAGATATTTAGATTTCACTAATTTTCAAGTGTACATGAGAATATTAAAGGTGAGAAGTCCACAGAAATTCATGTTATATATCATGATAGTAAATGCAAAAAGCTACCTTGATGACTTGTAAGCTAGTTCATGAGTCAATTAGTAGACGTTGATCTTGAGTTAAATATTAATCTTTTATAGGTGTAATCAATACATGTATTCTGAAAGAAAGTCGTCTAGTCGTATATTAAGATTGAATATAATTAAGATTTGATATTATAAATCTAATAGTATAAGTGACTAAAATATTGGTAGCTAATGTTAGATACTAATTATCTTGACTTAATTGGTCACTAAATTCAATCATTACTTTTATTTTGTAGCTATTTAGCAATCAAAACCTAATTTAGTGATTATTTTGGTCATAAATAACATTCATTTTATTTGGTAGCTAAAATTGGTGTCTAAATAGCTTCATTCTTGTAGGTTATGATTGACCTTATGCCATATCATCAAGCTAATGAAAAGTAAGCAATCAACTACGCAAGGCATAAGGTCATAGTATTGAACTATATTGAAAATCATAAGTAATTAGTTATGCAAATCATCACAGCATAACATCAAGTTATATTGAAAGCATAAGTAACCATCTATATAAGACATTATGTTATAGCATTGAGCTATATTGAAAAACATAAGCAATTTACTATGCTAAAAATCAAATCATAAGTACTAAGTTTGGTTGACGAATCAAACCACTTATAATGAAAACAAACACTTCAAAACTTGGTTTATCAATAATCACTCTTAAACTTTTTTTTAAAACAACTCTTCTCATTCTTGAGCTTTTTCTCTCAATTAGAATGCTTAAGTTAAATCAAGTTGGACAAATAAAAAGAAGCATATTTGGGAAAAAATTTCATTGATACAATAAAAAAGAGTTTATATAAAAGAAAGAGAAAGTTACATTAGAGAGCCTAATCATCTACTAACTACCTATCAATCACACAATTTTTAAGGTTGGAAGATTCTTTTAGATCTTTAAGGATTTAACTTTTAATGGTTGTAGACGTCATCTAGTAGTAGAGTCGTTTGATTGTTATAGACATCCTTTGATAGGGTCGTTTTATGACTCAGAGTTATATCATCTAGTAAACCAATCATCTTGTACGTACAGTTTTTTGAGCTAGTTCACTTTTTGTCATAATCATAGCTAACTCATAGTTATTCTCGTCTAGATTTTAAGGGCGAGTTATAGAAATAGAGTAAAAAATACATGCAACATATTATAAGAAACTTAGTGATTATCTTGCTTAATACATGAGATTGTTCTTTCATTTCTGTCTTTGTTTTTGTTTGTCATTCTTAATTTTTAGTGGATGTGATTCACTTTACTAGTTTGACAGTTCTTTCATTGTTCTTGGACTCTCTTATTCCGCACTCAGTGCATAACAAATTGATATTAGAGTCAATTTTGCTCCCTTTTTTGTTTAGTGATAAATTGTTGCTAGAAGATGGGTATCACTTCCATTCGAGAAGTTCAATGGAAAAAGAGTTTCAACCTATGGAGAATTAAGATAGGGGCTTTGCTGAAGGAACAAGGTATGGAGGTGTTGGTTTCTAAGAGTGTGTCACACATATATAAGCATGTTCTAGAACAACACGAAGACAATGCTTAATCCTTTTGTTGTTGTTAGATGAGGTTATTTACGAGGTTGAAACAAAGAATACCTGAATAGCATTATGGTAAAGCTAGAGATGTTGTCATGATGAATTCCATATGTAACAACCTATTGTTCAAGGCTTATCTTGATCAACTTAATTTTATTTTGATGGAGCTTCAAGATATATACATCAAAGTGAAAGATGAACTTAGTAAGTTCTTTGAATGTAGGAAACGATTAAATTGCACTTGATATCAGTTAAGGCAAGACTATACAAGGGAATTGCATTTGGAAGAATTTATAAATGATGATAATGATGCATTATCTTCTTGGTTAAAAATCTTTAGGAAAGGCAAGAAGGTTAAGAAGTAGAGGAAGATGAAGACTGAGCCAAAAGACACTTGCAAATATGATAAAATGTTGGGACGTTGGATGAAAGATTGTCTAAGATTAGAGAAATATAATTTAGTAGTAGTCACTCTTCAGAAGGATACAACATTTAATAAGGACATAATGTTAGTTATTGCATGTAGGAAACACTCATCTGTTCAGTGGATTTTTTGTAAGTGCTCCTTTTTAGGTCATCAAAGGAATTGGTTTATCATGTTTAAAGATTGTGGAAGTGGTACTGTTTTGATTGGAGTGCTTCCTACAAGAAACTTGGTATAAGCTTTGTTTGGATAAGGATGTATGATAACATTTTTTGAACATTAACCAACATCAATTACGTCTTAGAGTTGAAGTAGAACCATATATCCTTTGGAGCCTAGGATATGAAGAATTATAGGTGTCATGTTAAGGATGTAGTGATGTATATCAAGGGAAGAAGTGGTTTGTAGTGATGCAAGAAGTTAGGGAAGGGAATTTATATTTCCTTTAGGGGTCATCTGTAGTTGTGTTTAAGACCACAACTATCATGTTGTCTGACATATTGTCTGATATTCTTCGATTACGCATCAAGACCACATCTAATAAGGATATACTTCAGATTAAGAAGAACTTGTTAATTATGATAATTTCCATGAAATGCTTAAGAAAATAGAAAATGGAAAAAGTACAACACCCATGATTTTAACTAAGCATTGAAAACAATTAAGTATAAAAAATGATTATGTTTCGTTTCTAAGATGATTGTTTTAGTGCAAGAAAATATCATGTAATATGTAGGTGTTTTATTTGTAAAACGATATAGCACTATGTTGTTTTCTTTTTAAGTTTGGTAAAACATGAATATACTCAGACGATACACGCATAAATTAGTGATCAAATATATATGTTTATTCTATGTTGCTAAAACTTTTCGTTCATTTATCTGCCAAGAAGATTTGTTCAAGTACAAGTCACATCAATGATCTCTTGAATGATGAGTTAAAGCTTTTTTTCTTCAACAACTCTCTGACGCTACTATTGTCAATTTTAGAAAGACTATCTGCTTCATATGACTCTTTCCTCTTAAAAAAACTCAAGCAAAGACACATTGTCCAAGAAGAGATAATGACATTCAAGTGAGCAGAAATTGCTTAACAATCATAAATAAATTTGCAATAGTTGTAATAGTCAAGCTTATCAAATGCAATAATGACATTCAAGGGAGTTCAAATTGCTCAACAACTATTTTAAATGAATTTACAATAGTTGTAATCTTCATACTCTATTTAAAGTCATTCATCAAGAAGAAGAAAATGAGAGATCGTTGTAAAATGCTAAAATGTTGCTCAAATATTTTGTGCCCCAAAAGACTTCATAGAGAACATATTGTTCATTTTCACCTAGCGAATTATGAGAAAGTGCTTCCTTGTCTAATCATTAAAAGACACAATCTCTCCCTAATGAGTGAAACATGTTATATTTCACCACTATTAAAATAACTTACTTATCTTAGCTAGAAGCGATTTTTTGGCAAGGAATACTTCTTTATTATTCAGACGTAGTTGTCGTTCAAATAATACTTGTTTTTAGCTAGAAGTGGTTATGTTCAAAGAATACTTGTTTTAAATAGAAGTGACTGTGTTCCAAAGAATACTCATTTAAGCCATAAGTATTTGTGTTCAAAGAATACTTGTTTTAGCTAGGGGTGGATGTATCCAAATAATACTTATTTTAGCTATGAGTGGTTGTGTTCAAAGAAAACTTATGTTAGCTAGTACTAGCTACATTCCAAATATTACTTCTTTTTAGCCATGATTGACTACATTCCAAAGAATACTCATTTTAGCCACAAGTGTTTGCGTTCAAAGAATACTTTTTTTAATCAGGAATGAATGTGTCCAGAGAATACCCCTTTTAGCTAGGAGTGGTTGTGTTCAAAGAAAAAATCTTTTAGTTGGGATTGGCTTCATTCCAAAGAATACTTGTTTTTAGCCAGGACTAACTACATTTCAAAGAATATTCCTTATAGCCACAAGTGGTTGTGGTCCAAATAATAATCAAGGGGCTATACATGAGTGGCTATGAGTCCAAACAATACTCAATGGTTCAGATATGAATGACTATGATCTCAAACAATACTCAAGGAGTAAGCTAGGAGAGGTTACGAGCCCAAATAATACTTATTTGTACTTCACAACATTTGTCTGCTTAGTAGAACTCAATCTGTTGATTGAGAACTAGATATAATTTGTTGTATTAAACGAAACGATATAAAATTTCGTGTATTTTTTTTTTCCCTCTATCTCTTTTACTTTTTCATATTATTATTTTCTATACTAATTTAAGTTGGAGAGTCACTATAAAAAATAAGTTAAAAAAACTTTTTAAACAAGTGAATTTGTCAATTAAAACATACCTCTTCATAGACAATTTTTATTAAGAAAGTCATTCACATATTGCCTATTTTATGAAACTATCGTCTAAATTATCATCATCAGCCAATATTTACAAAAAACTTTAAAATATATTAAAACAAAACTCAACTATCTCTTTTTATATATTTCTCTTTTTTTTTTTTTTTCTAAAATGAAGAACACACTACACTCAAGATAGCAAAATTGATAACTGAGGAAAATTCACCACTTTGAATGTAACATTCAAAGATAAGAATTCAAAATTTCTACTTAATAACTTAAGGAGAATTTCGCTCACAAAGATTAAGCTTCAATTTAAAAAGAAATGTATATTATGAATACAAAAGTTTACACAAAAGTCTTTTATACTACGGACCTAATACTTAATGCCACTCACTAAGTAGGCCCATCCAATAAGCTTCTAAAATAAATTTTTGAAAATTCTCTAACTACAAAAGTTTTATAGAAAGCAAATACAAGCCCAATGAAGACCTAATATAGAAATTATAAAAATTAATTCCAAATTACAAGAAAATAAATTAAAAGTCTACAACTTCTAAATTTCTTATTAGCCTTTCATGCATTGATCATCATAATAGTCATGGTTTGGATATCTAAAACAAAGGTTGATAAGTAACTAGAAGATGAAAATTTTACCATTTCTTGAACATTATGTGCTTGAGAAGGAACATAGGTAGAACTACTTCCTAAAAGATTTAACAAGATGAAGGCCATGTTGGATTATTTCCCATGTAGATTTTGGGGGTTGTCAAAAGTTTCATCATTGGAAGGTGTGAAATATTTTCTCCCTAAGATGATCAACTTACTAAGACGTTTCCAATGAAATAAAAATCAAAAGTTTTGTAGAAGTATAAGCATTGAATGTTCTTATTGTTTAGCCAAATCGAAAATATGAGTAAGAATTTAAGGATAAATAATGATTTGAAGTCATACTCTAAGGACTTTAACAATATCATTGTCTTCTGTGGTGAAATAGAAATCCTTATATTTCAAGCATCTATCATAAGATGTTGGAGAATGACATGTCATCTATCTATTGTTAAATGTAGATAACATATTAATACAATCTTAAGATAGGATTGAGATTAAAAGGTTCAATTTACTGTTTCACAGTAAACTTGAGATAAAGGGTATAAAGGTAATTGATAATATTTTGGGGTGAAGATCAACAGGGCTAAGTCTAAAAATATGTAACATCCATATTTTAAATAAGTATATTAATTATTTATTCTTACTTTAAAATAAAAGTTAGAAAATCTTACGCTTTAATTTCTGTGATTAAATTTTCATTTTAAAAATATTTTGTATTTCATATAGATAAAGTATGAACATTAAAAAACAAGTAGTTTTTAGAAAATATTGTGACTAAATAAAGTGAAAATAATAGTAAAATATATATATATATATATATATATATATAGATATATATATATATATTAATGAATATTATGAATACAACATATTTATGAATATTTAAAAAATTAAAAAATTAAAAACATTAAAATAATCTCAAAAAGAAATTATAAAGTAAAAATTGAAAAAAAAAAAAGACAATAATAGTTTATCTCTTCATAAGGAAGAGATAAGAATGGGAGAGGTAAAAATCTACTTGTGTTGAATACAAAAATATTAACTTAAATAAATTAAAATAAAATTGTAATTTAGTGAGTATAAAAGGGGGTGGAGAGAAGATCGTGACTTAGAAGAAGGAGAAGTGAAGGAAGAGAGAAGAAGAAGAGAAGGAAGAGAGAGAAAGAGAACAAGAGGAAGAGAGAGAAAGAAAAAGAAAGAGAGAAGGAGAAAGAAGGGAGATTTGAAGGGAAATTTGAATCTTTATAACAAGACTTGTAACTCTAATTTTAGTGTGTTTTTCCAATAAAAGATAACAGAAAATGAGGTTAAATTCTTTTATGTTAATCTTAATAAACTTATGTATTTTAATCTTTTATTTATTTAGAATTATTTTAAGTTATATGTTATCTTATTTTCTTTATTTTTCTATTTATTTTAAATTATCTTCACTTATGCACGGTCTTATCTATTTTATTTTATCTCTATTTACGTAATGATTCTATTTATTTATTTTATCTCCAATTACACTCATTCTATTTATTTATTTATTTATTTTATTTCTAGTTATGCATTGGTCTTATTTATTTATTTTTTATTTTATATTCAATTACGTACTGGTCATACTTATTTTGTTTAATTTATATCCAATTACGAATTAGTCCTATTTATGTACTTTATCTTTGATTATGTATTGATCATGTTTATTTGATTAATTTATCTCCAGTTGCACACTGATTCTATTTATTTTATCTTATGTTAGCTCTAGCTTTATTTATTTTATTTACTTTATCTCCGATTACGCATTGGTTTTATTTATTTTATTTTATTTTATCTCGAGTTATGCACTAGTCTTGTTTATTTTATATACTTTATCTCTCATTACCACTAGTAGAAAATTACTATTTAACGTCTGCGTATAAAGATGGTTAAATGCAAAAATGATTTTGTCAAAAATGCGGTGACATTTGTGTAAATAAATGATTATTCATAACATCGGTTAGACCAAAACCGATACTGTGATGTGCACACAACATCGGTTAAACAAAAAAACCGTCATGGAAAAGGCAGTAAAAAATAAAAATTCAAAATTTTAAAATTTTAAAATTTTAAATTGGCGGGTGATCACCACATCGGTTGGGAGCTTTAAACTGACGTGGTGTGTATCACCATGACATCGGTTCTGGGAGTCTTACCGATGTCATGGTCACTCTAATAATTTGGTAAAAAAAATTGGTTAAAATTAGGGTTCACACAACATTGATTCTGGGCTTCTAACCGACGTTGGTTCAGGTCATGCACCACATCGGTTAGAAGCCCATAATTGACGTGGTGCTTCCTGTTTTAACCCAGCCACGCGTTTTCACTTTCACTTTTCTTCTCCCTCCACTACGCGTGCGTTCCCTTGCACTGTTTTGGCGTCTTCTTTGTTGCTTTTCGACCTCCATTGCTTCCTCATTCAACTCCATTGCACTCCTTCTCATTCATATACGTTGAAAGCTTCGTTTTTGAACGATTCCATTTTCGTTTTGAAGCTCGTTCGAGGTGTGTTTCATTTGAAGCTTTGAGTTGTTTATTTCTCCTTCATTTTCGTTTGCTTTCACTGATATTGTTATTGTATTGACTATTTTTTTGCATTTTGTGGTTTTGGTAGTGTTCATTTGTCCGCATTTGGGTTCGTTGGTCTTCTCAGTTTGGCATCACCACTACTCTAAAAGAGGTATATTTTTATCATCTTTGAAATAGAAGAACAATATGATTTTATGGTTATCTGTATGATTAGAATGCTTGTTTGGATTTGAATGTTTTTTGTGTATGTTTGATCTATATATTGCGCATATAGTACTGAGTCGAGGAATGTTCGATTCCTAACATTTTTTGTATTTTATTTGAGCATTGTTGTATGATTGGAATGCTTGTATGATTGGAATGCTTAAATGGCCTTTATGTATAGTTTAATATATAAGAAACGTGTTTGGCTACTGAGTCTGGGGATGTTCGATCCCCGACAATTTTTATTTAATCTTGCTCATTGTGTAATGTGTTTGAAAATCTTTCACTACTCGTAGTGATGGATTGAAGTTGGATAAAAACAAGTCGAATAAGTGATGTTTATAAGAAATGTGTTGAATATTTTTTAGAATATGCTAAACTAAATGGAGCAGCAATAAATGAAAGATATTATTGCCTGTGTGTGAATTGTGTGAATGGAAAAAGACTAAATATTGAGTTGATGCGAGAGCATGTTTTTTGTGATGGTTTCTTGAAGAAATATACAACGTGGACTTGGCATGGTGAAGTTCTAGACTTACCATATGCATTTGATCAAGATCAATGTGAACATTCTAATCTATATTCCAAAGATTACATGGATGACATGATTTGTGATATTAGAGAAGAGAGTGTCCACCAAACCCATGTGTTTGATTCTTTGAAAGATGATTTTGAAGTCAATTGTTAAGTCGATTGCAACAATCCCAATCTGTTATTTAAACTTTTTGTAGTCAAAGTTTGACCCATAATTTTTATAAAAAGAAAAAAATAATATAAATAACACTAAATGATTTGTCTTTAACTTAAACAAAATTTGAAGTTTTTATATAAATGTAGTTGCTTAAACCTCAACATAAAACAAACGATATCCTTAATTAGGATGAAGAATTCGCTTCATAATTTCATGACTACCTTAGACTTTACCATCAACATAACAAGACACAAGACTTAAATATTTTGATGTTCTTCCACTAGTAAAGTGAGAATTAAGGAATATGGTCTAAGTAATAAAGTAATGTTTCAACTATATCATCTTTTGAGTGCTTAACTTTAAAGAACTTATTTTTAAAGTTTTTGAAATAAATATAAGAAAAAAAAACTCTTACGTTAGATAATTTTTAAAAAAATCAAACTATTGAGATGAAGTTGATTCCAGATAACAAAAATATTTAATTATTAAATTATGAATTAAAATTTATTGATAAAAGTGCTTATTCATGTTGTTTGATATTTTTTTAATAAAATTTATTATAATATATATTTTCTTGATCCTACATAAATAATAATTTTAGTATTGTAATTTTTTTCTCAAATTGACTAATGTAGAAGATATATTGATGTTAATTTTTGTAATTTGTTTATAAATTAACCACTCTATTTCTCATTAAAAAAAGCAAATTTGTTTTAATAAAATTATTTAAAAATAATATATTTATTATTATTATCGTTGTTGTGGTGGTTATATCTGAGACAACATATAATCATTATGTTTTGGAAGGAATATAAGGAAGTGATTCTTACATTTTATTAAAACTAGAAACTCCTATTAAAAAAATAAAGTTAATTCTTTTGGTCCATAAATTCCGGTCTATCTATTAAATAACACAAATTGATGTAAATGGGTTTAGATGTATGGTTGAATTTTCTCAGTCCATTATTAGTCATTGTTAAACAAAATATTATGAGATAATCCTCTTCAAACTAAAGTGATAATTCTCCCATTAATAGTATGCTTTAGTTTGACCGAAACGAAAAATCCAACCACCGGTCTTGATGGAGAATTACATTTCATTTTGAACTTTTTCACATGTTTGATGTTATATAGTTTCCGTGTGATACGTTTTCAATAACGTGCCTCACTGCTTTACGCCTCATTAGTGAAAATTAATGTACAGATATATCATCAAGCTATAAACACATTAACATATTTTTTTTTTCATTATTATACAAAAAAAAAAGTATAATTATAGTAAAAACATTTAATTTCTTTAATTTTATATAAATTTTATTAATGATTAAAGTTATTCAACGCGCCTTTATGTTTATTAAAGAAAACATGAATGTTAATATATATGTTTAAGCATGAATGTTAGTATGTTTAAGAGTTTTCTACCATTTGTTTTTTTCTTTGTATAAATTTAAAATCTTCATTGATCTCTTTAAATTTAATTTTATATTGTCGTATAAGTGATAATTACTAAAGACTAAATATATATTTAATTATATTAATATTTAATAAAATTTAAGAAAAATTAAAAATATTAAAAATGCTATATTAAGTGTAATTTTTTATGTTATATGAAAAATAAAATACATCCATATTTATTATATTAAATTAATTATTTACCTTTCTAATTTTATTCTATCTTTTTTATTTTGTCTCCTGAGTTTAATTTCCTAAAAAATAGTAGCAATAGCCTAACATGAATTCAGTAACTCTTAACAGGTTACTCATTGCTCAAACTTTAGGGTCACATTTCACTGCTTCACTTTTTTTTATAGGCTCCTGTGCAGTATAAAGAAGATTCTCAAATAGTAAAAAGATATTGTAAATTTTTCAAGTGATAAAATGATATTGTCTAGTCTTTGAATGAACATTTCCTCTGGTTTGAATATATGTAATGAGTATTCCGTATTTAGAATATATATATTCGAAGAGAATCAACACCACTAAATTATGAATAAATTATGAATAATATCTTCAATTTAAAATTTAAAACAAATAGACTTATAAAGTTTCTTTCTTACATAGATTGCTTAATCTTTCCATTCATATTTGTCCAAAACGATATACGAACAACCTTGTATAAAAATTGTGCAGACAATTAATTTTCTATATACAATGTAACAATAGAAAAAGAACAATAATTTTTACTTTAAATACCTGGTGGTTCATTGTACAATAAGATAGAACGTCAATGTTTTGAACCTTCTCCATCATCAATAATGAAGTTATTGATCTAGAGAACGCCAATACACATAATTGGTATGTACAAAAGTCAACAGAGATGAGCACGTAGAATATTGTAATAAAATGGCATAATTATTTTGTGAAGATACAGGGTTCCTAACGGTGGACCCAGATAGTGGCTTCTGTAAAATTGTCATTTAGTGGAACTCTGATAGTTAGGAAGAAAGGGTGATAATATTCATATGTTTACATTTACCTAAAAATTGCTCTCTCATACACAGTTTCACATTATTAAACTATATTTTTCTAGCTTAAATTATATTATAGTTTATATCTTAAGTTTACCCTTTTGACTATTATTTTAAAATTATTATGAATTATTATGCTTTAATTATAGATCTAAAATATTTATTTTTAATTATTTTTCACAAAATATGCTTAAGAATAATCACATTAAAAAAAATAAATATATATATATATATATATATATATAATAAATTAAAACACAAGGATTGAGATATTGTTTAATTGATGTTATTAATGTAGTATTTTACATAAATATTTACAAAAGTTGGTATTTTTATTATATTTATTAATATGATATATATTTAATTTTGAGAATATTACTGGATATCATACTCTGTGATTTATTTATTCAATTTAATAAATATAATACTATTACATGTATACAGATAGCTTTTAAAAAAAACCAATTTATAATGAAAATAGGATATCAAACAAAATTCTTTCAAAAAATTCCAATAAAATATCTCTAAGCAGGATTTAGGCTTAACATATGTAGTATGACCCTGGGATTTAAGCGACAGATGAATGGTTTACAAATTCTCACAAATTATTTTCTGGATTTTGTTTTATTAGTGTTTATGCCTATGGATTTTATGTTAAATAAGTCCTAGTGTGTATCATTAGTTATCTAGATAATATATTGGTCGAATTATGTTGTTGTTGACTTAAGATATTATGGAAGTTCGACAATCTTGACGAGGTTTGGTTTTTTTCTTTTTTTTTAATAAGGTTGGAGTATCCCTTAAATGTTTTCATTAATTTAATTCTTCGTTGTTAAAAAAAAAATCTATAGTATAACTATATATTTTAATATGATCATCATAATTCAAATAATTATAAAATAATAAATTATAAAATAAGTAATTGAAACACTACATAATTTATTTATAAATAAATTAAGCACACCCATTCTCTATCAAAGATAACAATTTCTAAAAAGCGGGTTATATGATACTTTCATCCATATATACAATTTGAATTATTATTGAAACTTAAATATCTTATCAAGACAACAAACAAGGATAGGTTATTTTCCTAGTAACTATATCTTACATATTACACATTCACTTCCAAACCATCCTTACACATATTTTCATCGACATCATGGAATCACATATTTGCATTAATATTGATATAAAGTAAATAAGTAATTAAATTAGCATATCCTACTTTGAAATCCTTTAAAAGTAGCTTAACCAATATAAAAATAATTTATTTAGGATAAGGAAATGTTGTTTGAGTATGATCTCCTCATTTAAGAAAAATTTCTATAAGTAAAATTCAAGTGTTCTCTAAGAGATTGTTTGATCGAAAATTGCTCCACGACTCATTTATGAGTTCATGGATGTGAATGATCTTTATTAACTTTAAATAAGTTTAAAAAATTCATGTTTGTAGAATAGAATATACTTTTATTGTATATTTTAGAGTTAGAATTTACTTTCATTGTATTTTCTTTCATTTGTAAAATATGTGCAAATAATAACTTTTGTATTTGGAGCTATTGAGTCTAATAAGGCTAGGAGTGACATTAGAAGACATTAAAACAAGCAGCATTTGAAATTCATCCAAACTCATAAGGAGATCATTTAATTCTTGGCCGAAGAAAATCAAAGTTAGGGGAGAAGACTAGACATGACAAGTGTGATACTAGCATGGAAAGTGTGAATGAAGTAAGGGAAACATGAACCTTATCTTAACTATTTATCTAGATCTAGGATTTGAATTTGAGAATTTAATTTTCCACCCCTTTGGATCTTGAATTCTCGATCAAGTATGGCTTTTTAATTGACTATATATAGTCACTTCCTCAGTTGTACGAGACATCTTTTGTTAATTTATGGGAATTAAAGAAAATTTTTAAGAGTTGTTCTTGTGAGAGTGTTCAAGTTTCTTAATAGTCTTATTTTGATTCATAGAAATTAAGTGATGATTATTTCTATAATGTTTATCTTGAAGAATCAAGTGACATGTCATTTCTTCCATCTTCTAAGTCTCATATTCATTTTCTTTTTTATTTGATGTCTAGTTCTTGTTCATATTTTATCTTAAATTTTTATTTCCTTTTTACATTTTTTTTTTCTACCACCTATTGGTCATGTTTTGTTATATTGTTCATATTCATCTAATCTCTTACATGTCATTGTTCTTATTCTTCCATTATCTAACGGTTTTTTTTACTTCATGTGAACTTGTTGAAATCATTGAACAAGTTTCTAATAAACTTTCATGATTTAAAATAAATGAAAAGATTCAAATTTAGTAAAGTTTTTTTTTTTTCATATGTTAAATATGCTTCTTATGCTTATATGACTTATAATTTGGTATCATAATAAGGTCAAAATCCATAGAGATTATGACACAATAAGTTGAATTGAATTTAAATGATTAATCATAAATTTGTCACAAAAATTAATTATGTCACAAGTTCAATTTCTAGTTTCATCACTAAATTCATGTTCATACTTGAATTTAATTTTAGTTGCTAGTTGTGCTTTTATATATAATGTCTTTGTTAATATGTTGATAATTTGGCTTTAGCTTTTTGTTCTTTAATTCTAGGTTAATCTTGACCAATGAATGATGATGTAGTTTGAACCTTTGATTTGTGTTGAAATATTATATAACATGATTTTGTTCATTTATTTAGGTTGTCTCTAGTTTGTATATCTCGTTGAGTTTTGAGTCATTTGTTCATTTACTTCTTTTGTAGTTTTTAATTTCCCTTCCATTCTTGAATATATATTGTAAAGGAAGATAGTAATTTTTCTATCATACTTGGAAGGGGTTGCTTCCAACACAAGTTTTAGTTAATTTTTAGTTTAATTTTATTTGTAGTTTGAATTGATTGATTGAGTTCAAACATAGAATTAAGTGTTCATACTTTATGTTGAATTGCTTATTAATTTTGTGTTTATTTTAGAACTTTTAATCAAAGTAGAAGAAAATTAGATTTGCATTTGTCAAGAGATATTTGGTTTGTTTGAAAAAATAAAAGTTGAACAATCAAAAGAAAATAAATTAGTAAAATTTGTTTTAGACTAGAAGAAACATTAGTTGTTCATTTTTATTTTCTTTTGCAAATTAATCCTAACCTTTTATTAGTCTTAGTCTTCTTGTTATAAGTAGCTTAGAATTAAGTCTTTACTCTTGCATTGCTTGAATGTTTTTAGTAATAATTATACTTCCATCTATAAATTACTCATTTGTCAATTTGAAGTGATTTTCTCTTTATCTAAATTCTAGTTTTGTCTCATGTGTCTACATTTTTTATTTAGTCTTGATTGTTTTGTCTTTCTTAGCTATATTAATTGTTTAGGTTGAATTGATTGTCTTTAATTTGAGACTTTGAATTAAGTAATATGCTCACGAGAATATTAATCACTTTCAAAATTTTGAACAAATTGGAGTAATATACCTTTTTTATACCATTCTTCGAGAGACATTGGTTGTTTTAGGACAAAATTTATTTTGATTTCTAGCTTTTTTGTTATTAGTTTTTGTTATTATTATTTCAATTGTTTTGTTTAAGAAATTTTTTTTTTCCTCCTATCTTTCTAAGAACGGTAATGTTTGTGGTATACTTGAGGAATGGAAAATGGAAAAATTCATAAGACAAAAAGATGAAGAAAAGAAGAGAAAGTTTAAAGAAGAAAGAAGAAAGTTTGATAAAGAAAAAAGACAAATTGAACAGGATAAGAGACAACTAGAACAAGAAAGAATACACTTAGAAGTTACAAGAAGGACTTCAAGGACACCTTCCTCTTATTAAAGCCAAAATGAAGAAGAAAATGAATTGAGAATCAAAAGGCACAAAAGGCAAGGTGGCCTAGAGACCTGACTAATGATCACCTAATAAACATCAAAATCTCAAAAATATGTAGAAATAGTGATCCAAATAAGTACTAGAAGTGAGAAGTTAAAAGAGAACAAATATATAATATATATGTTTTGGATGAGACCACTATGACGAGTTTAGCTAGCTTGGAGTTTGAGGATTATGATATGTCATGGTGGAACAAAACCCTGTTGAATTATAGGAGAGACATTAAAACACCCATAAATTCTTCGTAAAAATTTAAAAATTACATGAATGAGAGATTTGTTTTTTCTCATTAAAAGAATGAGCTACACTTGAAACACCTGTAAGTTTATTAGGGGTCACAAAGTGTACATAGTGTTATAATGACATAGAAACTACCATGTTGAAAGCCAACTTGAATGATGGAACTCTTTATGTAAAAATGGCTAGGTTTCTAAGTGGTTTCAACAAATCTATACAAGATGTATTGAAGTTACAAGAATGTCATTCTATAAAAAATTTGGTTCATCAAGAAATTAAATTAAGATATAATTAAAAAGAAAAACCTAATTTCATAAAAGATATTGATAATAATAACTAATCCAACTCGTCTTGAAATGATCAAATGACTAAAGTATCAACATTATAAGGTCCTTTCCAGTTCTACCTTCTCTAGTTCTTCACAAAGGCCTTCTACTCTTAACACTTTTTTTCAAAAGATAAGTTGATCAATTAGATATTTTAAGTGTTTCAAGTATAATCATGTTATTTTCAAATTCCCACTAAAAAATATCATCTTTAAAGAAGGAGGATGATTAGTTGATAATGAATATTATCTTGTTCATCTTCCTCTAATAAAGATGAGTTGTTAATAGTTAGATACATCCTTAGACAAGTCCAAAGCAACTTTGATGTAATTTAAAGAAAAAATCTATTTAACCAATAAAAAGAGTTGTATTAATGTAACAAGTATAAAACTAATAAAAAAAAGTTTAATTGAACTACTATCACTCTTACTAAGCCATAAGAATAAAAAGTTACGTTATTATGATTTTTTATTGCTAGTAATTCTTTTTCATTTATAAAAAAAAAAAAAACTTAAGATATATCTTTCAACCAAATTGTTTGTGATGATTTTTAAGTCTTAGAATTTGCAGTTTAATAATATTTGTTTAAGGGAAACCACCTATAAACTTATCTGATAAGTTTGTTTCTTGACCCAGATAAGGTTGCTGGTACATGTTATCTGGTACATGTTTTTAAATTCAAGAGAAAGATAAACATAATTAAAGATAAAATAATTATATATAATGTTATTATTGCATTCTCAATTATCTAACTTTTAAATAATATGAATAATCTTCGCAAATCTCGTGGCATGTGAAGTCAATGGTGGAAAATTAGCCAAGTTTTCCCATCTCACACGCAATCAAAGTACAGCGGTGACTGGGATAGCTTCGGTATATCGCCAACACATACAGGAAAAGGAAAATTACAAGACTACGAATGCATGTGACATTAATTTTACTAATAATTCGTGAATAATTCTCTTTCTACTAAAATAGCCCTCAATATGAGAAAATTGTGAGAAAAAATTATAAATATATGTTAAAAATTGTAATGAACCCTCTATCTAGTAAATTTAATTAAAGCGATAATATATGTGTAAATTATTACCGATTTCATTGTTTTTTTCAAATTCTTAATTTAATATTCTAGTATATATTAATGTTAAAAATTATTGTAACTCGTTTTACTGACATCTATTATGAGAAAAATGATATCATCTATAAAATATTCTTTTTTAAAGAATTGTATTACTGAAAATCAAATTTGTAATCTTCTCTCTAACATTGAAATATTTGTTATTAGATCAAAAATTATATTTAATAATTAAAATGTAACTTTTTTTACTTAACAGCCTAAGAATTCAAACATCATACTTTTTTCAATTGTAACTTCACAAATCTTACATCCCTCAGATAACAAACAATGATTTTGTTTATCTTTGTAGATGGAGATCTTAAGATAATAAAGATTGATTTAATAATTTAACGGCAAAAAAATATCAAAATAGTAATATTCTTCGCGTTAAAGAACTAAATTAAAAATTCTTGTAGGACCATACTATATGTTTAATTGAAGATAAAAAAGAGAACAAAATTATAGGATATTATAGGAAATGTAAGAAAAAGAAATTAAAGGGTTAGTGGAAAAAGATGTAACTATAACAATTTTAAAAAGAAACCATTATTGTTATTTTTTCAATCCAAACCACATTGTACACACCCACTACAGCTGCTTTGCTGGCCCATGTGGCTGTTTTTAAGTTAAATATCTGAATCTAGTTCATGGCGGCAGGAATCTGACCCACTACCCTAATCATCACCTTTTATGTTACCCCATGCTCAGGAAAAGCCTCTCAGATAGGGTATGCAATGTGAAGCCACAGAAGCCCCATGCTTTTGGATAGGTCATGAACATGATTATAGAATTGAATTTTCTGGCGCAGGTGTTTGTGCCATTCTTTTAATATCAACAATCTATGACAATTTCTCCTTTTCATCAGTAACATGTTACAACCCATGAGAAAAATAAAAATTGAATGACTATACCAAGAATTGTTTCCTCAACAAGTAATCACATTTTCAAGTTAAAAAAAAAATGATAAAAAATAAAGGACTATAAGTAAAAGTAAATTGAACAAACACGTAACATTTCTCCATTCAGAAAATTCCTTATCTTGTCTCCTTCAACGGTGTCCACTGAAGCAGTTTAGTTATTTGTCCCAGTCTCACAGGCTTCATCTTCCACACCCTCTTCATCTTCTTCAACATCATCATCATCATCATTACCACCATCACCATTTTCTTCTTCTTTTTCTTGATATTCTTCACTAGCGTTCTTCTCTATACCCTCTTCCAACGATTGAGGTGGAGGCCTCCATTGTTGCTCCGGTTGCACCATCAATGGCTCCATCATCATCATCTCATTTGGCTTCATGTGCTGGAACACGCCAAAGGGGTTCTGGGATAAGCTCTTTTCCTTGTATATAGCATCAAGCTCGTGAAAATAAGGACACGTTTTGCTATTTTCACGCCTCTCTTTGTTATTCTCCCTCACTTTTTTGAAGTACTTGTTGATGTTCTCCCACTTTTCCTTGCATCTCTTTGCACTCCGATTGTAACCAAGCCTCTGCATTGCAATTGATATATCTTCCCACAATGGAGCTTTTGGTCCATTTTCTTGATACTTGATGTCAAGACTTGTCCTCAACCTTATCAAAGCATGAACTTCAGCCTTTGGCCATCTAGAAGAAGAAGAACTTGCGGGAGAAGTAGTGATGGTAGTAGTGCTAGTACTAGTAGCACTGTGACCGTTATTCATTTTCATGATCTCAAAATTATTGTTTGGCATTGGAGGCTGTGATTGTAGCATTGTTTGCTTCTGTTGTTCTGGTGGCTGTACTTGCACATGTTGTGTGGTGTTTTGCTGGCCATACATCTTTTGCAATAATGCAATGACTGCAGCATCTTTGGCTACTGCTGTTGATCTTTCCTGAACAAGAATCTCATGTTCCCTATTAATCCTTGCCATTTCTTGCATCCTCCAATTGTCTTGTTGTGCCACTCTTTCCCTCTCCCTTTTGTCCATGGCTTCCAAGAACTTCTTTTGCATTTCCTCTTGCTTCACAAGGACCTTCCTTGTGAGCCTCCTGAAGTAGTCCTTCCACTTTCTCTTCCTCCTGTACCTCTCTTCCAAGTCTTCATCAGATGCTGTGGAAGAAGAGGTGGAGGTGGTGGTGGTGGTTGAGAAAGGGGTGTTCATGTTTGGCAAAGAATATGTGACATTGTCGTTGTTGGTATTGGTGGTTTGTGGTGGTGATGATATTGTGGTGGTATTGGTTTGTGGTGAAGGAGAAATGAGGGTAGGGTTTGTGGAAGGAAAAGGTGTGACATAAGAGATAACGTTGTTGTTACCATGATCACTTTGTCTAGCTGGCAATGTTAATGTGTTTGTTGTTGCCAAAGTAGGTTGTGGTTTTGGCGGGTAAGAGATCGTGAACTGATTCTCAAGGGCTTGTAATTGATCAAAGAATTTATAGGTTTTTCCATGTGATTTGCCACTTTTGTTCTCTTTGGTTCTCTTGTTGTACTTGTACACGTTCTCAAACTTTTCCTTGCACTTCTTTGCACTTCGATGATATCCAAGCCCTGCAAGCTTCCTGCGTGCGTTGATTTAAGCATAGAATTAGAGAGAGATGTAGAAAGAGAAAGAAACACCAAATTTCAACATTATCCAATACTAAAAATAGTTGAGAAAAAAATCATATAAAAATAAAAAAAAACCGAACTAATGCTTTCAAATAAACAAAGGTAGAATCTGAGAAAACGAAATGTACTTGCCTCGATGTACTAAATTAACAACAGAAGAGATGGTTATTACCTAAAAGAATCCAACAAATAGGACAAAAAAGATTGAAACGAAAAACCCAATTGAAAGAAGAGTGGCCTAAAATCTAGAGCAAACGAATCAATACAAAACTCACGGAATGATTCTTTTCAAACACGGATCCATTTTACACATGCCTTCTTTAAACAAACTGAAACTTGGATATGAAAAATTGAGTTAATTTATGCAAACGAAGTTCATCTTGATTATTTATTATCTTATTAATACCGGGAAACGATTTGGTGCATAAAATAAACTAAAAACGGTTCGAACATACAAAGTTTTGGAATAAAGGGAATATTTAATTGATTGAACTGCCAATTGAAAACCAATTCACAGATCTGCATGCATGATCTGGAGGGAGCTATTGAACTTTTGAGTCTCTTGAAAAGCAATGAAAGAAAGAATGAAGTGACTCCAAAAAGCAAAAAATGAAAGAGATGAATAGAGAGACAAGATGTAATGAAATTGAGTTGTATAAAATATATTTATAATATATAGTTTTATCTACCTTGAAACTTCTTCCCATAGTGGACCTTTAAGACTTGAATCACGAAACACTGAATCCATATCCGACCTTATCTTCAAGAGAGCCAAAGTTTCTTGGCGGGGCCACCGGTTCCCTCCAAAGCTCATCTTGTTACCTTCATTTCCTTCACCGGAATTTGCATCCACATCCATCCCAATCATCTCATCACCGCCGTCAACCTCGCCGCCATCCGCTCCTTCCGCCGCCACCGCCATCTCAGGGTCGTTATGGGAGGAGATCTCCAACACACTTGAGTCTCCTAGCTGCATATAGCTATAGAGATATTGTGTCGCTATGCAATTACAGCTAGAGCAAAAAAATGAATAATAGAAGACAAGGTGAATACTATATAAGGGTTTTTATGAGTATGGGATGCTTGAGGTTATTCTATATTTATTTATTTATTTTGTGGAGTTTAATTTATTTCTATTTCATCATATAGAAAAAGAGGAGAGAAAAAATTAGACTTTATTTAAGGTGAAGCAACTTTCATTCCATGTGATGTACATGGGTGTTGTTTATTTTTTTAATTTTGTTGAGAGTTTAATTAGTATATACACCTGTGAAATGTTTTAAAACAGATATTTGATGAATAGTGTCAATTTATCTAGCCTCTTTATTGATAATATGTGTTATATAAAGTAATTTTTTATTATATGTAAGAAAATTACATTTTCGGACAATATAATAAATAAATTAAACTCTTTCATTATTAGGGCATGGAATCTTCACTTTTTTCTTATTGGATTGAAAATAAAAACGACAGAAAAGTCGCTTTGGTTCTCGTATCTGTGTGCCACACGTAAGTGCCAGGAAAAGAAAAATGAAAGTAATAAAGTATAAGATATTATATATATATCACTATGGGAAAAATATTAAAAATGGAAAAATATTTTTAATTTTTTGTTTTGCTTTTGCAATAAATATTTTAGAAAAAGAAAATTAACAGTTGTAGTGGGAAATAGACCACAGAAGCGACGATGGAGATAATAAGTTGTGGCCCAGTGTTGTAGGTCCAGCTTTTGCGTTTGGGGATTTTGGATTTCAGTGGCCGTTTTCACAAATGGCGTTATGCAATTACTAATTTGCCCCTAGGGTTGATATCAATTAATAAATTCGTGGAACTCATTCTGTCTAGGGAAAACTCAAATCTTTAGACTTTTCACATATGTGTGACCATGGAAAACAATTTTTTTTAATCCTTAAAATTTTTATTTAACATTAGTGTTAAAATTTTAAATATTCTCGATGCAAATTAATTCTTCAAAATTAATAAATTAATTAAATATATGTTTTTAAGATTATATATATCATGAACTTATATAAACTTTTTTATATTTGGGTGACCAATATATTAGTATATATAGTGGTAAAAATTAACTATATTATGATTTGCGATTCATAATTTACCTTCAATATACAAAGAATATCATATTATGTATGAAATGTTCTAATGTAATCATAAACTTTTGATAATAAATTGAAGGAAATTTCGGTGATGATGCGACCACGTGGACATGTAGATCACCATGGTTTGAGAAAGTGTAGTTTGGAGCTTGGTTATGAAAAATAATAGTTTTAACCTAATTTGTTGATAATGATGAATTAATGGTTTTTTTGTTAGATATAGGTCACTATGCATAGGCAAAGTCTATTTATGAAATGGAAGTAACCGGTGACAAATTCAGTTATATTCGACCTAACATAATAAATAGAATGAATATTTTGATGGCTAACAACCTTCTAAGGCTTTATTATCAGCAATTATTTGAATTTTTATAAGGGACCATTTTGCAATAGTGTGGGTAATGAAGTGACTTGCCGATGAATAACATGCTAGTACAAGTTACACAAGAGTTATTGGGTCGGTTTTTCTGTTTTATTTCTCAATGTAAATATCAAATCATTTCCAATTACATGTGGAAGAGGAGAAAGTGATAAAGTTGGCTTTCGTTTTTCTTATTTTGTACTCTGAATTCAAGAATTCCATTAATTTTTAGTGACCCCACAACGTGCTTCAACGTGATGGACTTTATCAGCCAATAATATTGTATGTGCCCTTTACCAGAGAAAAAGAACACAATATGACTTTGAGAATTTTTAGCTGGGTTTAATTTATAGATTTTTTTCTTACTTTTTATATGATTCACATGACTCTTTGCACTGATATAAACTTTTTCTTGATTTTCTTTTTCTTTTTGTCCCGTTTATTTGACATCAATAATGATCCAGGTCCTTTACTTTAGTTATGTGATTCATTTTCATTCTAACTACTTCTCATTTGAAATGAAAACTTAGAGATTGTTTTGTAGTTATCTATTCTGACAAAAAGAGAGTTACTCAATTGGTAAATGTTTTCATAATAAATTCATATTGAAAATAGTTCAAAATTTTCAAAGATTGGTATAGGATTGTTTTCAGTCTATAAGAGCGATGGCTGGCTGGCTCCTGCCAGTTCATTTACTACCCTTTAATATGGACAAAATATAAACACAAATTATTATGTGCATTTTTTTAATGTTCTATTTAAATTAAAATTAGTTATAAACACACTTATGCTTATGATTATAAATAAATCCGTATATCCGAAAATTGTCTTAGTTTGTCTTAGTTTTAACAATAAAAAAGTATTTGTATTGATTAAACATGAATGTAGGTATAAATAATATCATGGAGAGGGCTAAATATCTAAATATTTATTATATTTATTAATTCGTATTCATTTATATTTTAAATTATTAAAATATTTTTAATTTATTAGGTAAACTAATAAATTTATCTTTAATTCTTTTCTATTCGTTTTATTGAACTTTTTTTTTCAACACAATTTGTTATTTTTTCTATCAATTGTTTTATTCGTTTGATATTAACTAAATTCACTTAGATCCCCAAATACCTTTTGTGTCATTACAATTTTGTTATACTTTTTTTTTTTTACGATAGTTTTGTTCAAATATATTATATTTCAAGAAATACGAACTTAAATTTCATCAAATTAAACTGCTTTTAAGATGCACAATTCATCATTTATATTTCTTTCTATTTTTTTTATTTGTTATTTATTGTTTGTTTTATAAGAATGTCTAACTTTTAACTTCGGATGTTCAATATGTGATGAAGTTTTAGACACATAAGCCTTTCAAATAAGACTTTTACAAGTAATGTAATACTAAGGATTAATCTATATCATATTCATAAGGAACATTGGTGTTTAATTTTATTTTCATTTCAATTTCAAAATAAAGTGTAGGGATGTGTCATGATTTTGACTATTATAATAGAATTAAAATCTAAGGAACACAATGTTAAGTCTTTAATTTTCTCTTTAATTTATAGTATATCCCTAAATTTTATGACTATTTGTATATAAAAAATACTGGTTATGTGAATCTCTAAATACTCACATTCCAGAGAATAACAAGAAAGGATTCACTCAATTCAATTCATGTTAGAATTATGAATTCAATTTAAGGAAAAAAAACACATAATTCAATTCAATAGTTTCATCAAACAAAATCAATTATACTTTGATAACATTGAAATTTGAATATTTAGAATCATAATAAACCAAAATTGTGAGACTCTAGAAAATAGTTTTAAAATAAAAATGTATTAGAATCTAAAATTGATCTTTAGATGTAAATAATATATATATATATATTGAAGAGAAATGTTTATATAAATAGGAAAATTAGTATTCAGGTTTCATTCTTATAAAAAACATTATTTCTCTAAAATTGTTTCTCTTTAGAGTTCTTTGTCTTCTCTGTAAATGTTTTATCTCATTTGTTATCAAATTGACGATTAGAGTCTGTCATCATACTCATGGCGGCGATTAGAGTAATACTTTCTAATCTAGATTGAGTAAATTAATTTTCTGTCCCTTTTTCCTCTGATTTTGTTTTCAAGTCCTTGTAGTCACCTAAGTCTACATTATGATTATATGTAGTGTTTCTATCATCAAGATTAGTCTTTGTTAATTTAGGATTATAGTGATGTGTTCTGATTATTGATCAGGATTCTGTGGTGCAGGTTAGACTATCTATTAGGTCTTTGAGAATTCAGGTAAGGAAAGCTAGTTTTATTTTTCAATAGAACCCTAGGTTATAAGACCTGGATGTGGGGATGACGTAGTCACCAGTTCCAAACACTCTTGCAGGAATTGATTATGAAATTTCATATATGTGTTTGATGATTTTGAAATGTTGTGAATTGATAACTGATTTTGAAAGTAATTATAGTATGAAATATTGTTTATTGATATGATGTGTGATCATGACATAGTATCTTCAAGAAAGGAGATACCTGTGTTGAGATTGTTTAGGATGTGCAATGTTTGTGAATTTGATCAATAAGGAGATATCTTGACTCTATTGATATATTAGAATCATACAGATGAAGATATTCAAGTAGTGAGAGTCGAAAGAGGTTCATATGATCATGATACGATGTGAAAAAGAACCTATTAGACCATATCATATGGATTAGCATATTCATATGATTGTGCTACAGTGTGAAAAAGAACCAATTGGACTAGATCATATAAATTAACAAGTTCGTATGACTTTGCTACAGTGTGAAAAAGAACCGATTGAACCTGATCATATGCATTAACCCTATCATATGAGTGTGATGTCTTAATGATAAAGTGATGTATGAGATGACTTATGAAAGTTTGGCTATGATAGAAATTTAATTTATGATTATATATTTTAAAACTCTCTAGCTTACCATTCTTTTTGTGTGGTGTTTGGTTTGTTTTTAAACTTGCAATGATTGTGTATTACAAGTGAGTAGAGAGATTTGGCAAGTGGTTTGAATCCTCAATGAACTAATAGAAAAACTTTATTTTATTTATTTTGTGATCAAATGAATATATTTGTATTAAATCCTATGTGGAGAAGTATATTTTGAAATACCATGATGAATGTATGAAAAATCTATATTTAGGTCTATTATTGAATTTTTGTGTAATATAGTTCCTATGAAAATTATGGGATGTTAGAAAAATCTCAATCAATGAATTAGAAATCAAATCAAAGAATTGACATCAAAATTTAGAAATTCATGGAGAAAATGATTTAAAATAGTAAATTGAATTACATGACTAGAAAGTGAAGAGACTAAAAAAATTAATGAACAAATAGAACTTTGAAAATAAAAAGAACTAGAATTAAAGTGTTGAATCTGAAAGTACTTCAAATTGGAGATGAAAGATTGTAAAGAACTTAGAAAGTTAGAAAGAATTAAAAATTTTAAAGGTTCCAAAATCTCCAAAATCTAAAAACTAATTATTAACTAACTCTACAAGTTCCTATTTATAGTATACAATGTTACAAAAGTTATACAAGGCTCATGGATAAAAGTAAAATTCATTTAAAGACAATTCTAAACTTGTTGTATTTTCTAGTTCTGCATAGATTCGCTCAGCACATAGAGTCTTTGCTGAGCAAATTCTCATTTTATGATGCTTCTTGTCTAAAGTAAATGTGTTAAGTGCATGGTTCCTTCATTGAGCACACTACCAATTAATTATGTTATTTGAAAGTTGAAGATCCCCTACGTGGGTTGATATTGTGTTAAGTAGATTCTCATTTTATGAATCCCTCATCTCTAAAGAAAATGAGTTGAGTGCTATTTGAAAGTTAAAATTCAATTGTCATAAATTGAAATTTCTTTTGCTTAAATCTAAGTCTCTGTCTATCTATTCAAAGAAGATTAATCGATACATGAGAAAATATACACCACTAAGATCATTTCTAATTAATTCCTCTTTTATGACTCATTTACTAAAACTAAGTTAAGAATGAGTATTTGCACTAAGAAAATGGAAAACAATCCAATTTACTATGCTAAAAGTGTGAATAAATCATATTCATCAATATGATTTTTTTTTGTTATGTAACCTAAAATCTTTTATTCCTTTTTCTCTTTAGTTCTTAGTTTAATTTTATTTAAAGAACCTTTCTTTTGTTCATTACTCAACTTTTCATTCTCTCTTAGTGGTTCGACACATTCAATATCCATCAAGTTCACTTGAATTTCAAAGGTATTTTTTCTTTCAAGACTTTGTAAAAATAATAAATAATGTAGTTATCATGAAATTTAATTATATGTGATTATTTATTTTTTCTATAATTACTTCAAATTTATAAAATTATTATCTAATACTCTATTGAATATTTTTGCAAATTTATTCCTTAATATGATGTCAAAGAAAAGAAAACATATGCCACTTTTCATTGGATTCTTGATAATATCATGGTTTCTTAATATGATGATTCTATTGGATCAACTTCAACAACTTTTTCAGTTGGAGCACGATGTTGAGGCATTGCTCCCTTTCTTTTTTGCTCTTGTGGTTGTTGTGATTGTTAGCACTATAGCTAAGTATGTGATTTGATGAAGACAATAAAGAGTATAGCTTGATGGAGTGATAGACTACGCCAAGCATGGGTTGATTAGACGACCTGTTGGAGCCTACTGGACCAGATGTGATCAAGAGAAGATATGCTTGGGCCACTTGGAGTTGTTGTGGTTTCGGTCATAGGTCCCTAAGCTTGGGTAGATGTGTTTGTGAGCTTGGTACTCAAGCATTAGTGATATTGATCATCACTCTTGAAGAGGCTCAAGATTCATGTGTTTTAAAAAATGGTTTTATCAATATTAACATGGTTTTGAGAAAAATAACCTAAACTGATTTTTGCTGAAAAAGATTTTTCATTCCATTGAATTTTTAAAACAATCAATTGAATGTGACAGTTATTTCTATTACAACTGAAATCTTTGACTGAGTCAACTAACGGTCAATTCAATCAATTGAATGGTTTGTTCAATTAATTGAACTAGTGACAGCTAAGTTATTTTAAATCAGAATTAACTATAAAAAGGAATTGTCTCTATCATTTTCATAACTTTGAGATTTCTGAAATATACTTTTGAGAATTCTTAAGAGATCATAAGCGCCCTTTTTGTGCAAACTGTTTTCAAATTGATTTACACACAAGAAATCATAAAGATCGCGAGTCTTGGAGCACTACTTGAGTGAGGATCAACTGCTTTGGTTATGGACCAAAGCTAAGTCTTCCACACTTGATCTCAATCCATTTTGCGTATAGTGTGGTTGATTGACTTAAACTGTATTATGTTCTTATTGTATTCAATTACTGGAGTGTAATTGGGCAGTGCAGTGGGTTTCTGTACTGGTGTAACACCAGCTGAAGGGTTCAGTGTGGTGGGTTTACTCCCGAGAGCAGTAGGTACTGCGAGGAGCAGTGTGTAACTTGTTGGGAGCAAGGGTGTAAAACTGATCTTGAATCATTTTAGTGGAAATCTTTGCTGGTTTGGCAAAGGACTGGACGTAGCTCTTATGGAAGGGTGAACCAGGTAAAAATTCTGTGTTCTTGCTTTTCTCCCTACTCTTCTTCATAGCTATTATTCAACTGCTGTTATCATTTCAATTAACTGGATTAAAATCAAATAATCTTGTTGATTGTAGAGTTCAGTAAAATGTTTGATTGAATCTGTAATACTTCCGCTGTATATATCTTCTGATAAATTTTGATTCAATCAATTATATTCTGAGCATCTGTTTATTAAATTGTTTACTGGACAGTCTAGAACTGTGCAGTTAATTGATTTTATAAAGATAATTCATTCTCATTCTTAAATCACTTTACAATTTTGCAAAACTTTTTAAAGTTCAATTCACCTGTCCTCTTGAACTCGGTCCAACCTATTTTTTCCAGTGATAGAGCTCTTCTTCCTTTAAAGTCTTCCTTCATTCTCCACATTTGGTGGACTTTTCTTGGGATGAAAGGTATTTCATCTTCATCATTTGTTTTATGGCTCATCAACTTTGAATACTTTGATGGTAGTGTTCCTCCTGTTTTGTGCTTTTAAGTGTAGGACTTCTCCTTCTTGAGTAGTTTATCTTGTTGAAGCTCTAACTAGTTGACCTTAAAGATATCAATGAGTTTTTCTAGAGATAGACTGTTCAGATTCTTTGACATATACGTCACCAATGCATGTGGTCTCTATTGTCTAACAAAAGCTATACAGTATTTTGTCAATATGACCATAATTTTAGTAATATTTCTCTTAAAAAATTAAGCTCATTCAACATGGTCTGAAATTTGTTAAACATATTTTGCATGTTTTCATTCTCTTTCATATAACAAGTTTGTACTGAAGTTTATTTTTATTACATTTTACTTAAGTGGAATTGTCATAAACTACTATTAGAGTGCTTCACATACCCTTTGCTCCCTTGAATACATGAACTTTGGAGTATTATTATCTAGATAGAACTCATATAACAGTGCTTCTCACCTTAGATAGTGTAATGAACACTTGTTTTATACTAAGTTCTCAATCTGAGATACGTCCAGTTATCTTTAAAGAAACTCTTGAAAGGTTCCATTGTAATTTGAATATTACACAAGATTTTCACTACCACTTCTAACTTGTTCAACACAAAGTGACTCCTTATCACTACAAGAAAAAAACTATTTAGAGACCAATTTTTAGCTATTAAATAAAATGGTTGTTAATTGTGACCAAAATAATCACCAAATTAGGTTTTGGTTGCTAAATAACTATAAAATAAAAGTAATGATTGAATTTAGTTGCCAATTAAGTCTAGATAATTGGTATCTAGCATTAGCTACCAAAATTTAAGTCACTTATACCATTAGATTCTAAATTGGTATCTAATTAAGTTAGAGACTAATTAAGGTTTAAGTGGCTAAAACCTTGGTAGCTAATGTTAGATACCAATTATCTTAACGTAATTGGTCACTAAATTCAATCATTATTTTTATTTTGTAATTATTAGCAACAAAAGCCTAATTTCGTGATTATTTTGATCACAATTAATAACTATTTTATTTTATAGCTAAAAATTGGTCTCTAAATAATTTTTTTCTTATAGTGTGTGTAAATAAAATTTCTCTCTAATAATACCTTTCTTTTGCTTTCATATCTAATTTCAATATTTACTTAAAAGTTGTGAAAACTTTGTTGTGTCATAATCTTCCTTAAAATAAAGACATAGGTGTATTGTTATGTCATTGTCTACTTCAAAATAGGTGAGTCAATTATGCATGTATCAAATGGTCAAATATATTAAAAATATTTTTTCTCTTAATATGTTTTGTAATGTGCTCAAAATACATATAATCTATTAGATATGTGAAAATTTACTATGTAAGGTGAAAATAAGTTAAAATTAATTCGTTATTATACTTTATTTTGATTTATATTTTAACCTTATCGTTTATTATTTTATACATATGGTGATTGTTTTGAATGTTTTTATTTACAAGTTCATTATTTTTTTTCAAAGATAATGAATTATTGAGCTTGTATCCTATTCCAATGTACGTTGTTTTCTTTCACTGGTTTAACATTTTATTTACATAGAACTATGAATGACAAATTAGCTTACTTTTTTCAATAATAACACAATATCAAATGTTTTTTATCTCTTTAAAAAAAGAGTAAATATACAAAGTATTTATAATTTTTTTTAAATGCATGAAATCTTTTAAATGCTTTAATCTTTTAAAATATTATCATTTCATATTTAATAAATCCTTTAAAATTAAAATTACAAAATCATTATTAAAAAAGTATTTTGATATTTTAATTGAATACAATCCTTTTACTTTCACCTTTTTGTTTCTCTCTTCTTCGGTGATTTTTACTTCAATGTTAGGAACTTTAGTTTCTTCTTTCTTATTCTTCATAAACTTTTGTCATATTTAGAACATGTTTGGATAAATAAATAATTTATAGTAGAAAGATAAGAAGAAATTGTTTGAACAAACTTCTTTCTCGAACTTCTAAAAAATAAAAATTAGAAGAAAAAATAAATAAGTTTATCAGTTAGAATTAGATTATGCATAGTTTAAAAAAAATAAGAATTTTTAAAAAATTATATAAAATAAGTCTCATCGTTCTCCTTAACTTCCAAGGGAACTTCAAAACCTTTAAAATATAATTTCTTTAAAACCTGCATTTTATATGTTTTATTAAATATTTTGTAATATAACTTTTTGTCAATGTTCAAGAAAATATTATAGCCTCTTAAAAATTTTAAAAACTGTCTTAGGAAACTTATTAAGAAACTAAAAGAGAAAAGTTTTTTATTGGGACATGAACGAATGAACTTCCCTATAATTTTGAATACATTTTCATATAATTTTCTTTTATAAAATGTTCTCTCTTTATTTTTTTTTTAATTAATACACTTATTATACTTTTTAGCAAGTCTCTTTAAACAAATATAAAATCTTGACCAGGCCACATGACACTAGAATATCCCAAATTAAAAAAAAAATTAATATTATTTTCTTCTGCTTGGCTTGATTAATCTTTATTATTATATATTCAATTTTCCTCACCATTTTCTTGAATGTTGTGACTATCTTGGGAAGTATCAAATACTTATATAAAATAAAAATGGGTAGATCAAATCAAAGGACACATGGAATAAATGTAAAGGAACAAGTTTTCCATTAGTAAAAGTATAAACCCTTTAATGGAAGATTTGCATCTGTAAAAAATCTCTGTTGTGGAACTCATTCAGTGCCCACTTACCACTTATATCAACATTTCTAAATTTCAATACTTCTAAAAATGTTTAGTGGTGTATTGTGGGATTCTATTCATTTATTTATAATTTTTTATGCAATGCAATTAAGTATTTATTGAATCAATTATTAACATTCTTCTAATTTTTTATTATGAAATTTGATACAGTAACTTAATAGAATTATAAGAGTCTCATGTGTAGTTTCGCAAAGTGAATGCAAGTTTTTAATACATGAACTTCTTTGCTTAAATTGCATGTTATCAAGGTAAGTGATCAATCACTATTAAGTTGAAGTTTTTGCTCTTTGAGAAAAGATACAAGTCACCACCGAACTTGATGTTTTGTGTGTTGTGTTGACAAAATAATATAAAAATAATAATTTTAATTAGTGGAGTATATATTTTATGATAGTTTCTTTATATAGTCTTTTTAACATATTAACATAATATCGCAATTATGTTTTGATGAATTTTCTTCAAAAATGAAGTTATTACTAAATAGAAATTATGCAATTACATAATTATGGTGGATAATTGTTGCCACTACAGACATCAAAATCCATAAGAAAATCTATTGTTATATGTTTATCGTTTTCTCGAGGTTCATTAAAAGTAATATTGAATGGAATATAGAAAAGATAAAGCTCAACCTTCCATGAAATTGTTAAAATATTGAACAAATAGATATTTTTTTAAAAGGTTGAAGAATAAATTATTTATATAAAGTAAATGGAAGAGGTCATTTTTGAAAAAAGAATTGAAAGAGAATTTATAGTGATCAAAGTAAGTTATATAAGTTATAAAAAATGTGTGGAAGTTGCCAAAAAAAAAAGTTAAATGTAGTCTATAAATAAGAATTGAATCTAATATTTTGGAGATACAAAGATGAGAAAAAGTAACTATTTCTGTCTCTAAGTCTTTGATTGAATTTCATAATAAATTTTTATTTAATTTAAATTTCAAATTTAAGCATAGTTTCTAGTATTTAAATTTATCTTTCTTGTCGATAATTTATTTTTACGACATTGTTTTAGTTTATGAAAATTTTCTTTAATATAAAGTTGTAAAACCCAAATGTATACATTCTGTTTTTATGTTTTTTTTCAAATAAATAATGTTATTGCTTTCACAAAAGAAAGTTAATCAAATTATGTCATGAACATGTTCTTTGAAATAGATAGTAACCTTTGTAAATTTGAGTTTTAAGACTAATAATTTGAAATAGAGAGTTATGTAGGTCAATCTATAGACTTTACTAAGCTCATGAAATTGCTGACTTATGATGTAAGTGCTTATGATATTCCATATTTATATTCTCCAAATGCAGTTTTTGTTTTTTTTTTTTTTTGGCAGATACACCACCTACCAAGAAGGAAGCCTTTTTTTCTTCTGGGTTGGATTCACAAACAGATTTATATCTGACTTTTGCTTCCTCCACTGCTATAATTACTACCTACACCCTATTCTAGCAAAAGGACGAAAGTAGTCTTAAGTTATAATTTAATCTTCAAGTTTAATTCTTCTCCCACCCCATTCTACGTTTCTCTCTTCTTGATTGCATCTCTCCTCCTAAACCACTTATTGCACGTAATCTCATTTTTTTATCTTCTGATTACTTAATTAGTAACATTTATAGATTATACAATTAGAAAATGAGAGGTGTATACTTTTATAATGCCCAAGATTGATTATTCTTTATTTATATATATATATATATATAATTATAAAAACTTTTAGAAGGTT
>Ga0099824_1000239_pt1 | contig 55483 bp, 41 predicted proteins | sample SiratrowhiteBW_FD_76837 | JGI IMG/M metagenome (GOLD analysis project Ga0099824, IMG submission 76837) | Root nodule microbial communities of legume samples collected from California, USA - Siratro white BW | ecosystem: Host-associated > Plants > Roots > Nodule | place: USA: California... | reverse complement strand
TAATTGAAATTAAATTGAAACAAATGTGAAGTTAATTTGAAATTAAACAATAATATGGTTGAGGGGATTATTGTTTAAATTAAAATAAAAAATGATATTAGTATGAGATTTATATATTGAACTGGATTAAAAGTAAGTTTGATTTTGAAAAGAAAAATTAAATTAAATTAATATTTAGTAATAAAATATATTTAGCAAAGTTAAGTTTAAATTTGATATTTGAATTTAGTTACTAATATAAAAATAATTTAAAATAAGATTAAGATTTAGTAATAAATTTAGAATGAAAAATTTGAAAATATTATATAATTTTTTAAATAAATTTATTATTAGTTTTAGATTATATTTATTACTAACTAAATCTATTTCATATATTAATAACTAAATTCATAGCATGTAACTTTTCTTTTCAATAATCACTCTTCTATTCAAATTAAATTAAATTTTTTACATTTATTTTAGTTACATATTAGCAATAGATCACACAGTATCAAACAAAACAGGATTGGGCGGAGAATATTAACCTAGATGCACAATTTCATCAAGTAAATTAAGATCGTGTCCTGTTTTTATGATTTTATTTAATTTTATATTAAATCGTAGAATAAGGCTATGATTTCTTTACAATAATATCATATCTCTTATGCACGATTTATTCATATCTCCAAATAAATAAAAAAATGTACTATTTCAGGAATTTAAAAAAAAATTACACTGAGAAATTTGATGATACTTGAGTCTTTTGGTGTATTTAATTAAGCGTATATACTGAAATTATTAGTTTGGTGAGAAAGAGATAATTATATGTTTGGTGGTAAAGGATTTTATTGATATGTTATCCAAAATTGGCGAACATATAAATAGGGGCAACCCTATTTGATGAACCTCGACCTCAATCAGATTCACACAAATAACCAGAAAATATATATAACCCTTAACAGTACTCTCTCCGAAACAACGCATGCATGCATGCATCTGTCACGTGATTCCTCCTCCGTGATTACACCTTGTGGTTGTTGACGATGGTGTTCAAGATGGTGACGCAGTTGCCACTCAAGTCGAACAGCGTGGAGGCTTCCTGGCGGAAGGGCATCTCGACGCCGGGAGACTCATCGTAGGCGTCGTCGCAGCTGGATTTGTAGGATATGACGGCGCTCATTTTGTGATAAGCGTCCACCACGTTGAACTGCGACACCAGATTCAGGGCCTCCTTGATGCTGTCAAGCATGTCTCCGTACTGGGACTTGCAGATGTTCAGGGCGTCCAAGGCGTTCTTGGCGGTGGCGGGGTCTTCCAGCTGCTTCGAGATGGAAGTGGCGATCTCGCTGGCTTTCTGGAGGGTGGCGTTGATCTCGGTCTCCAGGGCTTTCACGGGGTCGAAGGAGCCGTCCAGGAAGGGGGCGATGGTTTCGGTGCAGAGGGTTGGGTTATCGGTGCCGCTGCAGAATTGTGTGAGCTCGGGGCTGGCGACTAGGAGGTGGCGGAGGCCGGAGTTTAGGGGAGTGGAACGGGCGGCGGCGGCGATGGTGAGGAGGCAAGAGAGTGCTCCGATGAGGAGAAGGGTTTTGTTGAATCTGAAGTGGTCCATTGTCTCTCCTCCTTGAAAGAAGCAGCTTCTTCTTCTTCTTCTTCTCGGAGTAGAGACAAAGGACCAACTCGGGTTGCAATTTGTTTCAGCTACGGTGGGGGAATTTTATAGGTAGCATTTTTCATTGTTTCCCTTCTTCTCAACCTCACGTTCCTCCGTGACACAAAACCGCCGGTTGACCCGGTAAAAGTTAGCTAAATGGGTTATCCACCCCATGATCTAAAAAAACATCCTAAATTAAAGGGTTCCAATATTAACTACATTTCCCTACAAGTTACTAAACTTATAATTATGTTCTTAATTATATACGGTTCAAAACTTTTAAATTAAATTTCTAATACACTATATATTAAAAATTCCTTAAAAAAACACTAGTTGTGTGACATTTTGACCTCAACACCCTAATTCCCCCCTCAATTCTCTCTATATTTGCATCATCACCTATTTTTAAAACTCTACTAACCAAGTCTTGCTAGCTTACATGCTGTCTTAAGCTAATGATTTCTTGTACTGATTGAAGTTGTTGATGAGGGGGAAACAGAATAATAAATATTAATAAAATTTTGAAACAGAATAATAATATGCATAATTATGAGATCATAGTATAAAATATAAAAGTTGTTAGACATATCATAATACTTTTGTTTTTCCTCTCACCATCATTGTGAAATCAAACTAGGTATTCCTTGCCCATTTTTTGTTTTCCCTCCCACGATGGCATTGAGGAATTTAAGATTACCATTAGTTATATCATCATCACTAGAGTTCTTTACAACATTCAGCTTCGTGATAGCAGTCATACTCAACCTCAGGAAGCTTAAAGTAAAAGGCATAATTGATTGAGTTTCTATCATGCTAAACCTCAACTATGTGTACATGTATGTTATTAATTGATTATGAGTTTCTTTTTGCTCACTCTATATGCATGTTATTAATGTTACGAGAAGTAATAAGATTAAAAAAGTACTTTAAAATTATATTATATTTTGAAATTGAGATTTAATATTTTTGAAGTATGAATTTAAAATATATTTTACATTTGTCAATTTAATGTGTAGTTCCAATTTTTATTTGAAAACTTTTTATCATACTTTAGTTTTTCTTAAATTGGTATATGAAAAATAATTATACATCATTTGCAATTAATTTCTTAAATAAATTAAATTTCAATTTTTCTGTAATTTTTGAATATTTTTTCCCAATTTTATAAAATAATTATTTTATAATTAATTATCTCTCAATTTTAATTCATATTTATTCTTATTAAATTTTAACTATAAACATTTTGACAATTTATTATATTATCCAATTAATTTAATATCTTATTTTATCATATTTGCACTTTTTCCCTCTTCCTTCTTTTCCTCTTTCAATTCCTCTGGTAGGAAGGGACGAATTATGTTTTAACAATAGTTCATCAAGTAATTTTAGGTGTTAAAAGTACCTCTGGGGAATGATTCTCCTTATATCTTGAGTCTAAAAAAAAATTGAAAGGAAATTAACTGAAATCCAAACCTGCTAAAAATCGACCCATTATGCTCCCCCTGTTTCCTACTCAGTGGAAAGTAAACAAACAATGTACACAAATCGCAGCTTACGCAGAAAACTGACCCAATGGTGCCACTCAAAGTCCACGAAACTATACAAGTGAATCCACCCAAACTTTCATGGGATCAACACTATGCACTCCTTTTTAAGCTAAACAAAAACGGCGCGGACTCACATAGTGAATATGATTGATGATAGTGAAGCTATGCGTATATATATTTATAATTAAAAAGGCTTTTGATGCCAATCTGTAAAAACAAACTAGATTACACATATATACAAAATTCATCCACACGTGAAAACACTGTCTCGTAGGGGAGGAAAGAATGGTGATTTACCGAGGAGGATGGCAAAAGCGACCACAGAAGAATCCTCTCTAATCAGCAACACCACCAAGAAATCTCCCATCACTTGAAAGAAAACACCACCAGTTATGTTTTCCACCTTCAGCTATGGGAAAGAAAACTTCTTTATCAAAATCATGGTGTGAAAACCTTCGGGTACCTATTCGTGGTTAGTTTGCTCTTCCAAGCACTTTCATCGTCCTTCATGAAGATCTTCAGAGAAAACAGCCGTCCTCGAAATGTTGTCATAGTCAAAGGCACTTAGACCAGAGTAAGGACCCGAAGAAAACATTGAAGAAGTCCCATCAGACTCGTAAGGGGTAGAGGACTGTCTCATGTTGGGCCGTGCATTGGATGAGGCTAACACAGGATCATGACTTTCTGTGATGCGCTGCACCATTTTAAGTGACTGTACCACTTCACCCATTGTAGGTCGCTGGCTTGCCTCAGGAGCAACACAGGCTGCAGCGATAGTGCAAACACGTACAAAATCTTCTTTTGGGTACCTTCCCCCTAGCCTTGGATCAGCAAGTTCTTCCAACCGATCCTTATCTCTAAGAATAGGTCTTGCCTGAAAGGAATAACCACGTAATTATTGTATAATCAATATAAAGCTCCAAATGAAAACTTTGAACTTAACTAGGGAATGCCAAATATGAATCTAACCCAAGTAACAAGGTTCTCTTGTCCAGTTGGCTGTGACATATCCACCGGTTTCCTTCCGGTCAGAAGTTCCAGCAAGACAACCCCATAACTATAAACGTCACTTTTAACAAGTAGATGTCCAGTCATAGCATACTCAGGAGCTACATACCTACATAAAAGTTTGATTTCATCTCAAAACTAAATTACATGGAAATAATTAGTAAAATACAAAAAAGAATAGAATGAGACTAACCCAAATGTGCCCATGACTCGAGTAGATAGATAATTGGCCCTGCCTTCAGGTGCCTGTTTAGCTAGACCAAAATCTGCAACTTTAGCATGAAAGTTGTTCTCAAGCAATATATTGGATGCTTTGAAATCTCTGTGTATAACACAAGGCTGTGAATCTTCGTGCAGGTATGCAAGTCCTCTTGCAGCATCAAGGGCAATCTTCATTCTAGTGTCCCAATCCAAAGGGCAATTTATTCCCAGGGGACCTAGGAGAAATCAGGGCCATTTACAATTAAGCATAACATAATAGTTTCAGAAACAACATCATTGTAACCCTGAAAGAAGAAAACATGTAAATTCAAGACTACAAAGCTGATTTGAGAAGTTATGTTACCATGAAGCCAGGCCTCCAAACTTCCATTCGGAACAAGCTCATAGCAAAGTAGATTTTGTGATGAGTCGCGATTACTATAGTATCCCACTAGTTTTACAAGGTTACGATGATGCAACCGACTAAGCATCTCAACCTCAACCAAAAATTCTTTGTCACCCTGTTGCCCTCCACTAGTAAGCCTCTTAATTGCAACAGCAGTTCCGTCACTCAAGACACCTTTAAAAACTCTACCAAAACCTCCTTCTCCAAGTACGCTTGCTAGTTCAAAATTATTTGTAGCTTCTTTAAGTTCTTCATAAGCAATAAAGCGTGTACTGGTTGGATGGGGAAGAGACCCAACAGCTGGAACCGTGCTTTCAGTCCTTGGCTTTTCTGTAGAAAGGAGAGCAAAACTTAGTAGCTGACCTAGAAGACAAAATACTAACACGAAAATAATAAACAGATAAGAGCACCATAAGTTTCTGTATTTTGCTTACAATCTGAGTTCATAAATATACATCTGATTTCTCCATAAATATTAAGTATACAAGTTGAATCACAGGCATTTCTTCCTTTTAATAGCTGAAAAAGTAAACTCATGTTGTCCTCAAGAAGAATTTAAGTATCTCAATAAGGTAAAATGTGGCCTTCGCTGTTTTCTTCCAAACAGATTTATAACTACGTTAAAAATTGGCAGCCTTCATTGCGCCAACAGCATAAATATTCTTGCTTCAGTTGAAAAAATTGTACACTACTAATTCTCACAATATGATCACAATTTACAATATACACATCCATATTGAATTCCAATGAATATTTTGTCGTGCAATTAATAAACCACTCAGAAAATACTCGAACTAAACAATTGCAATTAATTTAACTCGGGGAACTTCTTCTCTCCTAATTTGTGTTATGAGAAAAAATTTGTTTAAGGGAACCCAGGTTGCCCTCCTCTAGTTGATATGCTTATTGCCTTCACAATATCCAAATATAAAAAGGTCACTTAGCATAATCCATAGCAGCTTTGACCTTTAATATGCTGTTACAGGAATGAAAAAAGAAAAATAACAGGGAGTTAGAAACAGAAATATTTACCAGTTTCCGTGGGAGGTGTTTTTGTTTTTGGCCGCATCGTGCACAAGCAAAGTATAAGTACACATACAATGGAAATTAAGAGGACGCCAGTCACAATTCCAAGAATAAGAAGCAAGTTTGAATGCTTTCCCCTGTCAGAAGTACTGGATAATGTAGTTGTAGGTGCTTGTCTGGGAGGAGCTTTTGTAGGTGATCTAGCAACTGTAGGAGCTGCATTAGAATCCAATCCAAATATATGTTATTATATTATACATAAAATGCATTGATTTCATTATTAACACATCCTTTAAGCCCCACGAAGAGGCTGTTGTTTGAAGTTTCTCTTCCAAAGGATTGAATTCAGAAACCATAAAAAAATCTGGTACCACGATAGATTACTTGAGTACATCCTCTAAAGCATTGAGAGACCAAAGAAGGAACATTGGAAAATTTACTACAAAATTAGATATAACTTATTAAAGTTATACAAAAATGGGCAACAAGCCAACAAGGAAGACTAACACATGCATTGAAGTGTTTGTAGTTGTGGAATCACAGATGCAAACTCTCGGAGTTGGGTTCAGTTCAACTCTATTTTGGTTGTATCTACAGTCAATACGGATCTCTTAGCATGCCCTACCTAGGATTAGGCATCTAAAGCAGCGATATTGGAAGAAATTTTTATAGTAGGAACCCAAAGAGACAATTGGTTGTATCTATAGTCAATAGGGATCTTCGCTTACCCTCCTCATGCCTAGGATTAGACATCTAAAACATGGATATTGTAAGACTCTTTTATAATAGGAAAGCCAAAGAGACAAGTAGTATTTGGACGGTTGAGGGTGACCTGATGTGAAATCTATGATAAGTCTTAATACCATCTTAACTTGTGGCTAGGTCTAACTCAACTCCAGATAATATGAGGTGAAGATAGTCCAAATCTCCCTAATTCATACATGTCTATAATTGATAGGGGATCTTAACACGAACTACAAGCACAAATAGCTAAACAGTTGGATGCTATGACTTATTGGCAATATAAAAGCAATTATCCCAATTAACATTTCACAATGTAGCATAACACTTTCATAGGTATCAAAGTTACATGATTTGCTTTTGTTTATGCATGTTGGAGATCTCATATCTACTAGAGATATGATCAAATTATATATATATATATAGACACACACCCCCATATATGCTTTGTCCATGGATTTTGTAAGATTGAATTAAATTTAAATTTAATTTCTAAAATAATATGTCTATTCTAACACGGTTTGTTAGGCCTATTTCATCACCTGTTATCAATGTCTTATTCCTTACGGCACCAAAATATCTCTGTCTTCCTTTGTTACCACTTAGCAACAACATTGAGAAAAAGGGACATGAAATTAAAACAATTAAACGGATGTAGTCAGACAGTAAGATTTACATAGTTTAAAAGGTTCCAAATAAATATTATATGTGGGTTTTTTATACAACAATATTTCAGTGTAAGTCTTAGTTCCCATTATCAACAACACCAAAGCATGACAATTCATAACGATATACTCCATGATTTTAGATACCTGGAGAAGGAGGAGGAGCTTTAAACCAGGTTATATTGAGGACACTGTAGTTGCCCACATATCTGCTGTCTAGTTGAACCTTATGCAATGAAAGCGACGAATTTATTTTAGCAGCTTCGTTGGCCGAGAAACTGATCCCTTTATTTGGAGTGATATCCATGGATATATTCAATGTCGACAAGCTCAGTAGGTAAAATTTAATAATTTCAATTTGGGTAGTATTCAGCTCAAGTTGGTTGGCCAAATCATCGAGAAAAACCACATTCCAGTCGGGGCTTAGAGAGACATTCAAAAGAAGCAAGTCTAGCTTTATGGGATAAGCACAGTTGCAAACCTCACTGCCTCGTTTCCACACCATGTCTTGTCTGCAACAATCTGGCATGTTTTATAATAAAATTAATCCAGCAATTAAAAATTCAAAAAACACGTATCAGACAGTACCACTAGAAAACCAATTTCAAGTGAACTCCTATTTAGCCCCTAAATTTGTGAGAGCAGTCACAAGAATCAGAAAATTGTGAATTTTAAATCCTTGAAACAAAAACTCCTATCACTTTAGTCTCTGAAACGTATCATTAGTTCCTAAATTTTATAACTTGCTATAGTTATATCTCCCAACAGAGATTCCATGACAGCACTTTTCAAGTTCAGAAACTAAAACGAGGGTTAACTTAACTCCATTAGAAAATAATTTTGCTGGAATTACCGGAAACATAAGGGGACAATGGTGGTTGAGCGAGAGCAGAAGGAACTGCATCAGTAATAGGATGCACAGGGGCAATATTCTTAAACCCAGAACTCGGAGGTTCTAATTGTTCTCTTCCTTTGGTGAAATTGGCACGTGATGGAATTGGTGCAGGCAAATGCTTCAACCCAAGAGCATTTGCCAGTAGTGGCAGATCACCATTAAAAACAGGTGGTGCAGCAGCTGGAGATAAAGGTGTTTCCTGTTGCAGTGTTCTACCACATTCACCATACTCAACCACAAACCACACCACAAGTACCAATATAAACCCACCTGCATTATTTGCCAAATGTCAAACAAACCCAACCTAACAAAAAAGAAAAAAAAAAAAAAAGACCCGAGATTGGTCTACACAGGAACACCTATCATTACCGGTTAAGGAGGTGGAACCGGCGAGCAGCGACATCGGCGACGCCGGGAACGGTCCAGATCAGATCTACAGCGTTGAGATAAAATCAACGGTTGGTGTGAGCTGGGGGAGTGAAGTGGGACTCCGAGTGAAGAAGGTGCACATGACTGAGTTGAATCGAAGGTGTCACTGACTCACTGTTACCGGTAACTTTATGGTTACTTGCCGGTGGCCTGAGGAAGAAGGTTTGCGTAAGGGAAAAAGTGGGCGTGGGGTGAAGGGCTGTTTGTTTGTGTGGTTTTTTGGTGTGGAAAGGGTTAATTAATGTGTTGTGGGTCCCTCCCGAAGATGGTGGCCACCGTTAACGGAAAAAGAGTGACATTAACGGTAAACTAACGGTAAGAAGTTATAAGGACACAGATAGCTCTCTTCAAACATTACATCAGTTCAGTGATAGAAGCCTCATTACGTCTCTTCTCTATCTCTACATGCTGCGTCACTACAAGTGATCTTTTTTTTTTTTTTTTTTGCTTTCCCAGAAAATTTATTATAAAAATTAAAAAAGTTTTTGTGGATAATTTCTTTTTTTTTTTTAATTAATTAAAAAAAAGACTTTACGTTTTGCAATTATTTTAAAAAAATCTATGGCCTTTATATGACACTTTTTTATGAACTAAAATGATTGTTAAATTAAACGAAATGTTTAGTGTGTTAAAATTTCAAACTATTTATTTTTATTTAATCGTCTATATATTTAATATAACATTAGAATATCCCTAAATTAAAAAATTTCAATTATTTGCCGGCTAAACTTTTTAAATAGGTTAAGGTATATTTTGTATATTTTTCAAATACAAGTAATAATCAGCACATAAATGAGTTAAAATAATATTTGTGGGGAAATATTTCAGGAAATTAAAATTATTTATATTAGGGATGTGAGAATAATCTATTTATTATTTATTTCGTTCATCTAAAATTATTCCATTAAATCTAGTTATCAAAAAAAAAAAAAAAAACTGGAACAAATTCGTCAATTACTTTAATGGATGATTACTAATATTGAATGGATAAAAAACAATTCAATAATTTTTGCATACTTAATTTAAAAATGAAAAAAATAAATACATTTTTAAAACTTGTTTTACAGAATATATTTTAAAAATTTGTCTTTCAAAATAAAAGAATAAGTAATTATCTCATATCCTACATATAAAATAACAAGTAGGATTTTTTTCTTCTTCTAAATATAAGAATCTAACAGCCACTTTTAAATGTTTTAATTGTTAACTTTTTAATATCATTAAATTTTGTAAAACATATTAATGAAAGATTGGGGAAGATATGATTTATTGGGTCGTTAATATGATAAGTAATTTTCATGGATTGAAAAACTCATTCATTGAATTAAGTGATACTATTAAATACAAATAGTACTTAAAATATGTAATGTTACAAATATCTCTAAAATAAAATTTAGTTTATGCCATCATTAATTAAACTAACTAATTTTATTAATTATAATAGTCTATATAATTTGATATTTTTTTCTTATATATAAAGGCAAGTTAGCATTATTTTTGCATACATTTTTGAAAAAAAATGTTAATGAATTATAACGGGTGAAGTTTTATCATGTGGGTTAAAATTGTTTAAATATCAAAAAATTGATTATTTTTATCTAATCCACTATAATTCAAATTAAAATTTATATTATTAATTTATTTATTTTTCATTTGTAATTTAAATCCTTCCTTTTCAAGATGATAAAATATTTATTTGATGTTTTATTTTTTTAAATTTAATATCTACTTATCTATTTATTTTCAATTTAAGAATTTTTTTCTAAGTCGTGGTTTGATTACTTGATTTTAAAGTTATTAGAATGATAGTTAAGCATGTCTAATTATTTCATAACCTTTGTGATAATTTTGTTTTTAGAAGATTATGTATTCAAGGTGAGACATATGATTAAAGTTACCGTTAGTTTTTGTAAAAAAAAAAAAAAAATATTACTTGAATCTTGAAAATGACACTTTCTAATATAATGAGATAACACGATAAAGTAACATATATCTATTTTAATATAAAATTAAATTCAACAAGTAGTTTTAGAATATTCTTAAAAAACTAACATAAAAATAAATAAAATTGAACGAGTACATTTTTAATTTTAGTAAATATTTAATTTTAAAATATTCAACGTATACTAAAATCATTCAACATATTTAATTTTAAAAGCATTTCAAAATAAGTAATTAAACAAACACCAAAAATATGTTTACTTTATTAAATAAATATTTAAAAAGTACAAACAAACTTATATATTAACTTAAATATGTTCTCTATCAAAATTTGTTATTATCCATCTATATATATATATTAAATAATATCAATAAAAAGGCAAAAAAAGTTAGATACAATTTATTTTCTACATGTGAATTTAGATTTTTAATTTTGATAATCAAAATGATAAAAAAACTTCATTAAGAACTTTTATATAGTTATAAATAATGTAATTGAAAGAGTATAAATGATAACTTTTACCATGTATTACACATATAGAAAAATTGAAAAACATTCAAAACAATATAAAAAAATTGATTAAATAAAAAAAATCCACATACGTGACTTTTCCATACATAATATGTGGTTTTTTTAATATGCGCATGATTCATCATCGATTCATTAATATGTTTATCTTTTAAAAAATCTGCTCATTTTACCTTTCTCACTCTTCACCCTTTTGCATTCTCTTTCATTCTCTATCCATTCTATTTCTAAAAATCAAATATAGAAAAGTAAAAAAAGGTGTTAACATCATTATATACCATAAGATATTTTACTTGAAAATAGTGGATTGTTGAGTTTGTATATCTTAAATTTTCATATTTTATAATTTTAAATGATGGATCAGTTCCATAATTAAATATATGGAGCAAGTCAATTATTTCATTTTATTTATAATAAGTGGTGAAGAAAAAACTTACTTTAAGTTCAGATTAATATGATAAAGACAGAGAAATTTAAGGTGAATGTTTTATATATAATTTTTAATTGAGACCGTTATTTAGGAATTTCATATCATTGACTTAAGTTAAAAGTTTGTGTATCTATCATGTTTTTAAAAAATATTGATTAAGTAAATAAACTTTGTAGTGGAACAATGTTGTAAGTTAATTATTTTGACAAAAATATTATTTATAACATTGTTATCACGGACAAAGACATTCTTTTTATTCTAGACTCTTTTTCAAATTCTAAAGAAGAAGATACTTTTCAAAATTTTTATGTTTTGCAATGACAATCAATAAGAATTAATGTCCATCATTTTGGAAAGTTAAACTGCAAAGTATACATCTGGGATAAAAATGAAAATGTAGTCACTATAACCAAAAGTATAGTCTAAAAAAAATATATTTGCATAACTTTAAAGTCAAAGGCATATATAAATGTCGTATATAAATATGTTGGAAAAATCGAGGGAGAAAACATTGGAGGGATCAAACAGAATGAGAACTGAGTCCGATCTATACAAGACAATGACATCACCTTTAACCCAAAACTTTAAGACATTAGGTTTGTGAGTCTTGTTTCTTATATGTTATGCTCAAATTTCTCATTTTTACTCAATGTGGGACTTAAACTCACACTTGAATACCTAACAAACTATTATTCTAATTGTAATTTATTTATTTATTATTATTATTATTATTATTTGCAGAAAACATTTATAATCATTACCATTCTTTTAATTATTTAACTCTACATTATTTGTTATTATTGGAATAATTTTAGAAAGTTTAACTATTTATTATGCAACAATTTTAAATTATTTATGACCACTAATATACCGTGACTTTGTTACACAAGTTATTTATTTTTTTCAATCTATTCCAAACTTAACACATTCTATTATGACAAATGATTATGAAAAGAAAATTTTAATCATAATCCATACTATTATATATAATGTTGTTATTATTATTATTATTATTTAAATTTAAATACGATACACAATATTATTGATTTTTCATAAGATATCAAAAACTACTTTCATTAATAATCATTAAATTCCACTTTGAAAGTCTTTTGCGTCCCATGGGTAAATTTATATATATATATATATTATCACTTTCTCATTATCAAATAAATAAATAATTTCAGTAGTTTTTTAATGACTTGTTTTATAGTTTTTTTACTAAGATAATAGAAACTTGTATACATATAATAAATATCATATCAGCAATTTGTTATTATATTTTAAAATATTACTTTTAATTCTTTAAATTGTTATTATTTATTTAAAAAAGAAGTTATGCTTTAAAAGTTTTGGTCTTTGCTACAATCCTCTCTATCATAACATAATAATAACCGATGTAGTTTTCAGTTATGGGTTGTGTAAGATTTTGGTTGATCCCCGTAAGATAGCCATTCAAACCATTTCACTGGCGTTGGGAATGAACTTCGTACAAATTAAGATAACCATTATCAACGATAGTGTTTGTTTTTCTCATCACGTTTATAGGTTTGTCAACGATTTTCTTCGCTATCAGAATAAGACGATAATGGAAATTATGTTCACCAAAAGCAAGAATAGGACCATGTTAAATACGCTGAAGACGGTGGGAGCAGGGCATTACCAATCACAATGATAAATCTAAATATCAACGTGTTCTATTTGCGACCATTGTTATGGCCTAAAAAACAGTGGACGTGAAGAACTTTTGAAATTTATATTTTTCTTAATATTTTGAAATAAATAATAACAATTAAATAATATATAGTATTATAAAATTACAAATATTCTAGTTAAAACAAGTTTCAAAACAAATTATTTAAAAGAAAAAAAATAAGAAAGTGTGTGCGAAAATTTTGACTCCAAATGCACACCACAAACTCTTCATAGCAATACATGTGGGAGCTGTCGCTGATGCAAAAGGAAGTAATGGATTTGGTCTAATTGCAACTATTTCAAAAAATGGATCTTCAAAGACTCCTTTTCAGCACAAGAACAGAAACAGTTGGTGTTTCTTTTTCAATTCAAAAGTGGGTTTGAAATGAGGCCTCCCAAAGTTTGATGATAGAGATTGTGATTGTGAGCTTGATTAGGCCAAGAGAGGAGACAACGGTGGGACAAAGGTCTGTTAATCACACTACTTGATGGCCAATTTTGATTTTGGAGAAATTTGGAACAAAAATGTTAGGGTTTTTATGTTTGTTAATTGGAAGATCATCATATAGAAATTGCTTCACCAAGAAGCTAGTTTCGATGGAGCCACATATCACACAAGATTCCAATATCAGTAAAAGACAACACAAACATTTAAAAGTGGTATGAAATTGAGATCTTACAAACAAACCATTTGATAAGGAAAAATGTATATTATATAGAAAGATGATGTGTATTATATAGAATGGGAAATTCAATAGTAAAAATCACCCTTTTTAAGGAATGATGTGTATGTTTGAGAATAATTTCGAATAATTTAATCATTCTACAAATGTGGTCCAATTTAGAAAGATTAATCTTAAACTAATATTTTTCTTTTAGTCAATTCAACTATTCTTCATTTAAAACTCAAAATCTAATTTCCCTTAATATTAAAATGTACTTAAGAGACTAACCTATTACAACATTTTTTTTACATCTTAGATTGACCAAATTTGATGTATTCTTTTATTTAAATATATTTAGATAAATTTCTTTCCAAGTATTTATAGAAAAAAAATAAAAAAGGAGGATTTTTTTTCTTAATTAAAACTAATCTATAAAATTTCTTAAGAACTATAATTTATTAAAAATCATTTTTTTTAACTTTTGTGTTACCTAGATTTAGTTTACTTATAATTTTTTATATTTTCTATAAATGCTTATACAAAAGTTTTATTGAAACACACGCAAGTAAGTAGGTGTTTCTAATACCTACATACGGTTTCGTGTGTTATTTCATCTTGTATTTTCTTTACCTACATAACAAAAATGTAGTCATATTTTAAAAAGGAAAATAATTTCATTTTGGCTCCCAAATTATCTGAATACCCACAAATCAAATTTTGTATAAATAATAAAAGAAAGAGTAAGCCAGAAAATACTCGATAGAATAATAAACCCAATTATTTTAGGATTCAAACAATAACTTTCATTTCAAATTGAGTATAAATAATTAAAGTGAATCATATATAAGAAAATTACCAATTTTTTATTTTAATTTTTTTTAATATAGTATTTTGATTTCTTGTACATGATGTTCATGACTGTGTCAAATCTCTTTAACATTTTCCCCAACAAGAATTTAACAATAATGAACACAAACTTTTCTTTTATTTTTTTATAAAAAATAAAAAAATCTTAAAAGTTTAAAATTAATTTATACACAAATTAATTTGTATTTTTCATAAATTTTTTCTAAATTTCTAATTTTTAACTTATCTATAAATTATTTTTAATTTATTCTTTTTTTAAAAGTTTCTATAAGAAGAATCATGTTCAAACATCATTAATATTATCCATTAATTTAACTGATAAGTTAAATAAATTATTTTTTATGGACATATTGAATTGAATATAACAAATTACTTAAGAAAAATATATGAATGGAGAAGAATTAATTTCTATTCAATATTATTAATAATATTTGAGTTGAACTATAATATCTAATATAAGTACTAAGGATTTTAATAGTAGTCGTTAGGATCTTATAAGTGTACCTTTGTATATATGTTATAATACATATATCATACGAATGACATTTTATTCTTTCTTAATAACATTGTTTATTCTCTTTTCTAGATCTTTCTCTTCTTTTACTTTATTTTAATTGTTTCTCTGTCACATGGTATTTAGAGCCACATCGACTTCCACTTCTTCTGTTGCTCAATCTAAACTTTTTGTTTGCTTCCTTCTTCATACCTTTATCAGTCTCAAGTTTGACGATGACAATTTTCTTCCCTAAAAACAAAAGGTTATTGCTACTGTGTGTGGATTGAAGTTGCAAAAGTTCTTAGAAGGATCTACTGTGCCAGATAAATTCAAAATTGCTAGAAATACTCAATTTAACACCATAAATTTTGCATTTCTTATATAAACATTCAACGTAATTTTACTTTTTTTGTTCTTATATATGTTTATGACATTCTTATTACAACCTAAAAATGTTTTCATTCTCATTTCAAAGCTTCGTCTTCACTTTTCCCTCAAAGATATTGGCTGGTTGCACTAATTTTTTAGCATGATAGTTTCATGGCACCCAAATGGGACTATTCATCTTGTGCAAAGAAAATACATGTGATCTTTTACAGAAAATTGTTATGCTAACTTCAAAATCCCAACCTACACCTTTGATCTCCTGCTCTCGCCTTGCTTGAGATGACACAACTATGGTTGATGACTCTTCTTTATATCATTTAGTTGTTGGCTCTCTTCAATATATTTTTATTATAAGACCTAAGCTTGCATATATTGTCAACAAAGTGTGCCAATTCATGCACCAACTGCAAAAACATCATTCAAAAGTTCTTAAAAGGATCTTACGTTATTTGGTAGGCACCATGCATTATGATTTACATTTACGTTGTTGTTCACAACTTAAACTTCAAGCTTTTGCTGATACAGATTGGGGATCCAATGTTGATGATCACAAATAAACTATTGGGTTTGTTGTCTTCCTTGGCACCAATCCAATTTCCTGGGCACCAAAAAAACAAAAATGTTATCTCACATAGTAATATAGAATTCGAGTATCAAAGTATAGCTCCAACTTTGGCTGATATCAAATGGATCATCAACATTCTTCATGAACTACATGTCTCTATAGTTATTCCTATAATCTTTTTAAATAATCTCGGAGTTGTTCTCATGGCTGCAAATCCTATAATGCATTCCAAGACAAAACACTTTGAATTGGAATTGCACTTCATTTGTAATGTTGTTCAACAAATATATCTTCTTTTTCACGCATGTACCTACATGTCTTCAACTTGTTGATATTTTGACAAAACCTTTATCTAGAGAATCCTTCCTCAACTTCAGAAATAAATTAATGGTTGTTTAAAATCCAAACATTAGTTTAAGGGGGGATAATACGAAATATAAATAGTTAGGATTTTATACCTTCACTTTTTGTATATGTCACAATGTATGTATCATATAGATGACACTCCATTCTTTATCTGATACAATAATAATATCGTTCAATTTCTTTTCTAGATCTTTCTTTTTTTCTACTTTACTCTTTTTATATTTGCGTCACATATTAATGTCACATATTAGTGAAATATTTGTGAATGTAGTTGAATGTTTTATCTTTGTTTTCAACCTATGTGTATATATTATTATTTGGACTCTTTATTCATATTCTTTGCTTGTTTAAATTGGAAATTGATTAATGTTGATAAAAAAAATACATAAATTTGGACTCTTTTTATAAAGATCTTGAATAAATATTGTTTTTCTAAAAAAGTATTTATTATATATTTGTTAAGAAATCCAACCGTTATTAACATATTTAAATGACTAAGTCAAAATTTGTTTGTGAGTTCAAACAATAAAGAAACAAAAAATATATAAAATTACTATTCTATAAGTTCATACTAGAATGTCTTGCACATTCATAAAATTTTATATTTCAAAAAGACTCTTGTGAAAAAGACTTAAATATCCTTTGGTGAGTGTAGGTGGTGATGTGATTGAATTTATATTTTAGATTTTTTTATTCCTGAAAATTATTGAGATTGCAAAATCCAAAACTTTCTTTGATTGAAAATTATAATTTTGGATTAGTCATTTTCGGATTTAGAAATCATTTTCAAATTTCAAAAACTATTTCTGAATCTGGAAATTTGTCGAATAATATAATTGGGAATGTCTTTACCAAAATCACTTTTGAAAATGTAAGGTGAAATACTTTAAGGTATTAAGATCATTTACAAGAGTTATTTAAAGGCATTTCAGTCTTTTCAGTTTTTTTATGGAGGTGCTGAAGAAGCAGTCTTGTAAAAAATGGACAAGTTGGCCTGTGGCCCATACATGAGGATCTCTATTATTTTCTCATCTTAGATTTCCTAACAATTAACTTAAAGTTTGGCCTAAACCATCAAAAGAAAAATACGTTTTCGTATTATATCATTATCTTAAAATGTCTAAACCAAGGAGCTTAAATATCAATGTATTCAAGTACAAAATATTAGCACTCTATATAATCTAATTGGAAAAGGATGAGTTGTATTAATAATTTCATGGGTCAAAGATGAGTTCTCGCTAAGTATTTCCTTCTTCAAATAAATGTAGGTGCAAGAATGTACAAGAGGCCTTAGACAGTGAAAATACATATGAAAACCCGAAGCCTAAGAAAAAATGTATTCATGTCTTTGGGCACGTAGTTACATCTACATTTTTGGCTACCGTTCGTCGTCGTGAAGCGTTTGGACATGCTTCCAAGCATGGTTCCTTCACGATGTTATCATCTTGTGGGGGAAGAACTCCGAATTTGAACTGCAATTTTTAAAGACGAGAGTAATGACAAGTACAGAGTTGGTCTTCAATAAAGATTACTCATATTACCTGACAGCTGTAATCGCTGAAGTTAGGCTCCATAAGTAATGGAACCCCCATATGATCCTTGAAGAAGGTCTACAAAGAAAAGAGTCAATACAGTCATCCAGAGAAAGCAAAACTTCGAAGCATGCATAACACGCTTACATCTCTTTATAAAATAAAACAAAAATAAGCATGTGTGTTGAAGAATCACTAACCTGTGTAGGAAACTTACAGGTGTTGGTACAAATACCAACACACTTGCTTTCCTCCAGATACCTGCATCTTTCCACATACACCTACAAGTTTTACATATAAAATGCTTTGAATATTGCATGATTTTTTGGTATTATATTACCAACACTCAAAAACGATCAAACACACTGAAAAGTACAAGCGCTTGCTCACCCCACTACTGCATGAGGTTCCATCTGGTAGATCTACAGAATTCACTTTGCAAGGGCCCATGAGCCATTGGCAAGTCAGTACAGTAACCCTTGCTTCAAAACCAAAACGTTTTAGGATATCTAAAAAATTTCGTAGCCTGCGACGTTCAGGGGAACATCAAACAGGAACAAAGATTCGGGATTCATCCAGAAGAATTGAAAAATGAAATATATCTATCTTATCAGACTCACCAACCATCACAGCCGCAATTTTGCCTCCTCCTATGGGAGCTATAAGCATTTTATAAAGCTCCAAAAGATATGGAGGGAACAGAGACCTCAATATTCGTACCTGAAACAAGTCACAACAGGTAGCCAACTTACTTCCGACAACATGACCATTCAAAATTCATAACAAACCATATAGACTCAACATGACCTCAATTTCTAATAAACTTTCAATACAAAATTAGCTCATACAAAATCACACACAAAACAAATTTTCAATTTTACCTAATAAGCCTTTTAGGTTTCATTTGAGCCGAAAAGTTTTACTGTTTTTCTCCTTCACTAGAAACGATTTTATCAATCAATATCTGTTATACCATCTCCAACACTGCAACCACAATGGAATAACTTAACTCTCCTATTCGAGATGCTCAAACAAATTAAATTGGCTATCTAAGGCTATACACTTTCTCATCTCAAAGGAGCCAAATACTAATACAATTCTAGGTCTAAGGGGCCAAACAGTTTAGGAAAAATGATATAGCATATAAGAACGTTTCTGAAAAGGGGTAATTGAAATACCGCTGCTTCCACGGTAGTAGAATTGGAAGTGCCCTTCATCATTAGACGATGCGCAACTTCAATTAGTCCATCATATCCAGGTTCCTTCGAGTCCCACCCGACCTCCTGTTATACTATTCACACTCACTCAGCTACAACACTAAATTAACCATCACATGAGAAGAGGACTCTACAAGGTTATCTTTACCTGTACCAATTTGTTGCGGAACAAATTGAGAAACACGTCATCAAACACCCCGGGCTTGTATTCAGGTTTAACAACTGCAATTCCCACTTCTTCCACCTGATTCAATTTAGGAATATGCGAATCTTGAATTGTCCGAAGCAAATTTTGTAGCAGGAATTAATATGAAGATACACACCGTTTTGGAACCCGACGAAGAAGAAGAAAAGGAAACGCGAAAACGATGGTTCCGACCACTGCAACACAGCAAGGGCAATGAAGTTGCACCAATGACAATGCCTAACGCCTTCATTTTTCTCTAACAGTAACGAAACTTGATACTCTTCAGTTAAAAAAACACAGAAAAGGCTACCGGTTTCGGTTATTTGAAGGGAAAATCAAAACGACTAATTTGTGGAGAATAAAGGGATAATGGAAAAGACAAAAACAAAAAAGAAATAAAGATGTTTGGATTAAGATGAGAAAAAGTGAAAAGTGTATGAAAAATTTATAATAAATATGATTGATATAATGGGATAAACTTTTTTGTATGTTTAAAAAATAATTAATAAAATAATTTGATATAAAATCGTTTTTAAAATATAAATTAGAGTTAATATAAATTTTAAACTGAAATAAAAATTATTCTCGAATCATTATAAATAAAAAATATATTTCAAAATATAAATATAATAAAATAAATTATTATAAACTAATTTATTTTATTTATTATTTTAATATTTTATTTTAATTATTACTTTTTATAAGGTAAAATTTAATTAATGAAATATTAAATTATTTCAATTATTTATTTTATTATAATATAAAAACATAAAAAAAGAATAATATATATACACACATAAAAGAATAATTATATATATAATTAACATAGGTAAATGAAAATGATTTTAAACGTATTTTAAAATATCATAATTTATTACGTATATTTTTTTATAAATTCTTTTATTGTGAAAAGTTTTTTATCTATAAAATATATTATATTTTGTGTTTTCATTTTTGTTTTCACCTTAATAGTGAGTTAATGAATCTAACAAGAGAAAAAATAATCAATCAACAAGAGACAAAACACCTGGTATGATCAAATCAATCGGAATAAATAACATTCCTTTAATTTTTTATGGAAAATAATTATTACGGGCTCAGCAGTTGACAAACTAACAAAAGATAATATATCTTCATGCAAAAGAGATAAGAGAAGACTCAATATTTTTATTTTACATACATGTCAACATAGAGCAAAGTCATATATATATATATATATATATATATATATAGACACACCATGTAGAAGAAGGAAGAATGTGCCTAAAGAACCAAAAGCCCAAAAGAAAATGTGAATGCAACTTAACACCCTCCCTCATGCTAGAAGATATATATTCAAAATTCCAAACCTGGAAAGATGTTTGTTGTAAGTATTGTGATCATGAGACTTTGTAAAGAGGAGCAAATCATTTTGCAATTTTTGGCAAACCACATGACAATCAATGTCAATGTGTTGGTACATTCATGAAAGCTTGCATTCGTCATAATGTGTCTTGTGGCTTGATTATCACAATAAAGGTCGACAAGAGAATTATAAGTGATATGCAGATCTTGTAGTCAATAAGTCAACCGCCAAATTTAGCATATGGTAAAACCCTTGTATTTGGCCTTTAAAGATGAGCCTGAAACAATGCTCTGTTTCTTGGTCTTTCACGATGTAAGAGAAGCTTTGAGGAAGATGCAAAATCTGGTGGTGGATCAAGGAGTATTGAACATAAAGCCTAGTCATAATCACTAAAGACTTAAGTTGAATATTAATATAAGAGGAGAAGAAAATACCTTAAGACGGAGAAGCTTTAATGCAGCGTAAAACATGATGTACAACTTGTTGATGAAGTTTAGATAGAAACTGCAAAAGCTGATTGAGGAACTAGATGATAAAGCACATGTTGGTTATGGTGTTGGATAAGTAAAAAGGGCATCCTATGATCCTTCTTATTCTTGTATATCACGAGTAAAATTTTCATATCTCTATCCAGGGGTGTAGAGGAGGGTTTTGCACCAAGCATCCTTGTATCTATAAGGATACCAAGACATTACTTTCTCTGAGAAAATACATATACCTTTGTGTGATCTTGATATTTCATTACCTAATAAATACTTTAGTTGTTCAAGGTATTTAATTTTGAAAGAAATTTAATGAAATCTTGACAATGTTGATATTTGATATATGCAATCCTTTCCTGATATTATATAATTCACATAGACATTAATGTAGTAAAGGAAAAACATGTTTTCTTCATAAATAAAAAACTATCAGATTTAGATTGAACAAAATCAATAGTTTTTTATAAACTAAGTAAACTTAATAAGCCATTGTCTATTGTCTTGCTTCAAGCCATATAAAGACTTCATTAACTGACATACCTGATTGGGTTGTGTGGGATTAACACCTTATGATAAGATCATGTATACTTCTTCAATTAAATATCCATGTAAGAAGGTGTTATGGACATTCAAGTGTTCAACATGTCATTTCTAAATTGTTACAAGAGCTACAAGAAGAGAGTTTGTGGTAAGTTTCACCATCTGTCAATATGTGTCAAGGTAGTTTATTCCTTCCATCTGGCTATAACCCTTGACAACAAGGTGTGTCTTGTAGCGTACTATTACTCCATTTGCCTTATATTTTATTTTGTATACCCATTTACAATAGATGAGGGTTTTCCTTTTGGTAATTTAGTAACATAGATATTTTGTTTCTTTCAAGAACTTCAATTTTGATTTTTATGGTCTTGATTCATTTAGGTGAAGTAATGACCTCTTCATATATACAAGGTTCAATATGGGATGATATAGAAAAAGTATACTACAAGTTTCTAACATATGAATTTTTATAAGATAATGCATAATTGACAATATAACACACCTTTTTACCTTCATGAATTTCAACCTTTTGTATTAAAAGAGACAAGTTAATGATGATAATCATTTAAGAAGGATACAAACTTTGAAGATCTTTTCAAATTTTCAATTTCTACTCTTTTATTATTTTCAGCATGAATAATAATTTCAGAACATGAATTGTGCACCAATTGACATAAAAAATTAAAAGAATCTACTTCAACATAAACATTATTTTATTTGATAGGTCCCTTTTGATGAATATATGTTAATGAAAAATGACATTGTGGAAAATGAAAATCTATCTAGTATTAATGTTAATAATAACACAAAACATGATTTTTATTAAAAATTAATCTAATTAAAATTCTACTTTTATATCCATTCAATTAATACCATTCAATTTTACTTTATATTTTCAACCTTACAATATCTATCTATTCTATTTGTTAATTAAATTTTAATTAAAATAAATTTTAAACTCAATAAAAATTTAAAAGTATTTTCTATTACTCATCTCATCTTCTTATATACATGTATTTAAATTAAAATAAAATCTAACTAAAACTTTTAAAGTTTATCTTTCTTAATTCTATAAAATTCAAAAATATCATTTACACCCACTAAACTAACTATCCACTCCTCAGTCAAAAATACACAGAAATATTTCAGCTTACCTGTTTTTCAAGTGAAAATCAAACGACGCCGTGAGGTGCGTTGTGATAAACCCTAACAAAACCTTTCTACGGAATCAATCAACAAGAGACAAAGAGCACCCGCCCCGGCTGTTGCACGGTCCCAGATCAACGGAGATGAATAACGCACGTCTGATCTCTGGTGGAGGATGGCTACTCCGGCGACTTTGCACGGTGGCTGAGAGTCCAGCGAAAAGTCCAAACCTCTATCGAATGTTATCGGCGTTGGACATGACTGGAGGAAGCGTGTCGGAAACCTTGGACTACCATATAATGCAAGGCAAAGCCATAAAAAAGACAGAACTCGAAAGATGCGTGGAGCAGCTCCGAAGATATCGCAGATTTCAGCATGCACTGGAGGTATCAAATATCAATTTATAATTCTTTTTGTAATTTTAATTTTTGTTCAACTTTATAATTTACGATGATTGCAGATACTAGAATGGATGCAGATGAGGAAGATTAACTTTTCCTGGAATAATTATGCAGTGCAATTGGATCTTGTGTCCAAGACCAAAGGGCTGGTTGAGGCTGAGAATTTTTTCAGTGCTCTTCCTGCGCCAGCCAAGAACAAGTATACGTATGGTGCTCTCTTGAACTGTTACTGCAAGGAACTAATGAAAGACAAGGCATTGAGTCATTTTGACAAAATGGATGAATTGGGTTATGTCACTTCTCTGGCTTTCAACAATTTGATGACTCTGTTTATGAGAATTGGTGAACCCCAGAGAGTGCCTGAGCTTGTGGGGGTAATGAAAAGGAGAAGTTTTCCCTTGTCTTCATTCACGTATCATATCTGGATGAACGGCTTGGCCTCTTTGGGAGATCTTGATGGGGTGGAAAGAGTCTATGAGGAGGTGAGAACTGAAAAACTAATTAGTTGGCAAACTTACAGCAACCTTGCTGCTATTTATGTAAAGGCTAAGGACTTTGAGAAGGCTGAAAAGATGCTTAAGATGATGGAGAAAGAAGTGAAGCCACGGCAGCGTGATGCTTACCATTGCTTGCTTGGCCTCTATGCTGGGACTGGTAATCTTGGAGAGGTTCATAGAGTGTGGAATTCCCTCAAGTCTGTCTCCCCTGTGACCAATTTTAGCTATCTTGTTATGCTTAGTACCCTCCGAAGGCTTAAGGATATAGAGGGCTTAGCAAAATGCTTTGAGGAGTGGGAAGCTAGTTGTGTTAGCTATGATTTGAGGTTACCTGGTGTCTGTGTTAGTGCTTACTTGGGTCAGAACATGGTGGAAGAAGCTGAATTGGTGTTTGAGGGGGCTAGCAGGAGGAGCAAAGGGCCTTTGTTTAGGATTGAAGAAATGTTCATGTTGTATTTCTTGGAGAAACGTCAGTTGGATGCTGCTGTGAGGCACTTGCTGGCTGCATTTTCAGGAGTCAAGGGTGATGAATGGCATCCTTCGCCACAGGTTGTTGGGGCTTTTCTGAAGTACTATGAAGAAGAGACGGATGTGGATGGTGTTGATGAGTTGTCTAAGATTCTCAAGGCTAACGGTTTTGATGATTCCTGGGTTAAAACTTGCATTAACGCTTCCAAATCCTCTGCTGAAATTGATCCAGAATTGAAGGAAGATGATCCTCAGAACTACCATGCGCAGGAGAACTAGACATCATGAAAAAACAATTGTGTGCAGCATGTAGGTGCAGTTTATGAAGAAAGTGATTTGTCAGTTATCTTAGCTTTCTCCAGAATCGTTTAGATTGATAAAATGATTGCACTGCATAATTATTCCAGCAAAATATCGTTCCCATATTTTCTATTTCAAAATAAAAGAATCACAGAGAAAATAATTTTTTTATTCCAAACATGCCACAAATAAAGCAATTTCACTCTAATTTTCTTTTTTAATTGTTATCTAGGACCACTAGAATTTGGATGCCTTACTGATATCTGATTAATCTGTGCTGAACTATGTCTTCGTGTTTATCAGCTCTATGCTGAACTAACTAACAGTACTGTCAGTAAAGCTCTCCGTCAAAAAAATTAAACGTAGCAACATTACGAGGGACATAAATTTGAGACCCTTTAAGTCTGTAGTTGATATGCCTGTTACGTGATATTTTAAGCATTTTTGTTTTCTTGTAATGATTTTAATTTATGAAAATGAACTTAAGTGGGATTAGTTGTTAGATGACCCATTTATTAACAAAATCGATTCATATGCACTATCCTGTACTCTGCGCAAGTTTTGTCTTTACAACTGACATTGGAAACCTACATTCTCCAGTGTCACAGTTTCTGCAAAGTCTTTGTACTAAGCATTTATTTTACAACTAGAGGTTGGCTAACCTGATAGGGAGGCAGAAAGTCGTTGCATTTTATGTTTGCTTCATAATTTTTGAAAGAGTATTGAACTTATGGATGCAACCGACGTGCTTCTCTCATTTTAAGACGATATCTAATTATTCAATCACAGTAACTTTATTTTCAACATAGAACCATTACAATTCAACAAATAATGTAAGCATTACTAGAACATTAAATTTTATAAAATAGAAAAATTAAAAGACCCAAACCGTTGATAAAAAAACCAACACGACTATACATTATACTTATGTCGCTATCTGGTTGTTTCTTTTGATAAATAAACTTTTTCTAATTTCCTTTATGCAATTGGAAGCTTAGTACAGTAATAAGCAAAGGGTTGTTAAATTCAATTATCACCTATGCCTCATCAATATTGTCATATCAAGTTAGCTGCCCTTTTGTATGCATTTTGTATAGACAAGTTATCAATTAATTGCGATTACTTGAAGTGAAAATAGACTACAACTCCTGGTAAATTTTGTCTGAATGTTTAGAAATTCAAATTGTGAAGTTGTTACCTAAAGAAGAATTTTACCTGATCATCACTTTCAACAAGAGTCAGTCTCACAGTTATGCAACTAAGTACAAAACCTATGCTTTCATTTTTTTTCAGTTTGTTTTTATTTTATACCCAAAATCATCCTCTTCCTTTGGCCGGATTCCAATTCAAGTTCGACTTCGTACTGAATGATGCTGAAAACTACTGAAAAGCAAATGGTACTGCAATTGCAACAACTAAGCCGAAGAGGATGGAACTCCATAATGCAGATAATGAATTAATACTTTTCTGACACTGCTTAAAATAACTAAAGTAAGCTTCAGTTACAATTAAAAAATAGAGCAAAGAGAAAGCACTACACAGTACAAACCTATCTAGTACAAGCGTAATGAATAGTACAATCCCAAACTCAAGCTGTTGGTTCAATATTTAAAGGTTGTTGTTCTCTAACGGTGTAAAGGAAACACTCTTGGGACTGAGCACCCGATAGCTCACAAACACAGACACACAAAGTGCTGCTACTGATAGTATAACGGAAAAGGCACTAGCCACATTCCACGAGCTACTTGATGCTGCATCTACTGACTTGCCACTCAAAGGACCGCCAACAGATATGTCAATGGGAACCCAATCACAGTTAACAGAGTAGTGTCCAGAACCATGCCATGGCTGACCATCTACTGGATACCAGAATGCAATAGACATCTTACTGGATCCACCGATGTTAAATTGCGCGTCCTGCAAGGTATTATTTTGCATCATTTACTTGCTAGTTATTTTATAAATGAAGTTCTGGAATATAGATATTACTCCGTAAAGAACTATTAAAACAAAAATATCTATTTGGTTTCCAGTTCTCTCTAATTAAGCCACAAAATGGATTCTTAGCTAGTAAGAAACTAAAAGAAGAAAACACAATGTCAAAACAAAAACCACATGATTCAGAAAAATTCCTTCAAACACATATTTGAAAAGATCTTTTTCATCTTTGCTCCCACCCCAAACAAAACCAAGAAAAAGAGAGGCAGTGATCCAAATCTGATTTGTTTTAGTTTTTGGCCATAGCCAATAAACATTTATTCAGAAGGCAAATTTGCATTGTGAAGAAGGTAAAAACGAACAATACAGTATAAGCAATCATATCCTAGCCAAAGTTGTATCAACAACAAAACAGCACAGACATCTATTGAAAAAATATTGTGTATCGCATGACCTGGGATCACTGTGCCAGCATTGATCAAAATTGATAAATAATAAGTTGTTCTTATGTTTTTCATCCCTCATTATTAGATTTACAAAAGGCTCCAAAGATTAATTGAAAGAGAACTTGGGAACAAAGAATTGAACTGATGTTAAAAAAATCAACAAATCATTGCAAGCTTTTAGCAAAAAAACTTGTTAATGTCATATTTCTTTCTAGGTTCTAACCTGTTGAAGATGATCCATAGTCCTCAAAGGCCTGGAAAATTCAAAAAAGTATGTGCCCTTTTTTCCATTATCTGCATATGGACTCTCATCCTCTACAAAACCTGTTATAGACAAGCATGTGAATACCAATACACAGAAAAAAGAAGGAAAAAAAGATGCTAAGTAACTAAATGGTAGGGTAAAACAAAGCAGAGAGATCAGATTTAAGGTAATGTAGTTAAGGTGCTCTAATAAAATAAAATAAAAACAGCTCGACCCAATAAATCAGAGGCTGTGATAGAACTAGTCTGAACCAGCGAGAAAAATAACTCAGGTTAACAAATTTTATTAGTTTTGTAAACTATTTAGTGTTATCCATGGGTAAAGAAATAAAGTGTGAATCTGTGAGGTAATAATTTGATCCTATGACATAATATTAACAAGCATTACACCAAAACTCCATGTTAGTTATAATTCTCCTGTTGTTATACTACCTCAGTTTTAAAATAATAGCCTTTTAAGGTACCCTGACTAAGAAACAACTAATTTCTAATAAAATCATTTCAAACAGCGGTATATCTATTGCTGTTCTTATTCTGTGTAAAAAAAATTAAATTACATGAGAAGGGGAAATAATAAAAATTTAGTAAAAAAATCTTTAATTCATATTTACTTTTGTCTCTCTTTTCAATATAAATAATAATATATTAATTATTTTTACTCATATGTTACTGGAAAAAGTAACTTCAAAAGTTAAAAACACCGTTGTTTTGAAATAGAGGAAGCATTTAGTACACACATATGGTTCAACCAGTTAATCAATTACTATTTTAACCTTGACCCAGCACCTAATTGAGTCCATGACTGAGTTTGATACATTAGAAATATAGAATACAAAATATGCTTTAATATAAAAGATAGAATGAATCCCTACTTTTGTCCTACGAGAAAATAGGTGTCGTACTTTTGGTTCTCAATATTTATCATCAAAGCAATCCCCTCAACAATGCAAAATATCATCACTTCAATACTCCTTATAACATCAACATAACACCTAAACAATGCAAATCAATTTAGTCTTTCGATCTCAAGCAAAATGTCATCAAAGAACGGCTGATATGATGATAACTTGAATAATAGAATAAAGTGACGATGCTTGAAACTATGGAGAGCGAAAATTTGGATTTATTCGCAAAAAAGGATATTTTATATGGCAAGAAGCCTAAGAAACAAAGCAGGTTTTCTTCTTTAATGGATCACTGAACTTTTGGCACTTAGTGGGAGATTAACCCACGTAGACGGCACCAACTTAAAGCAACTGCTACTAACATGTATGGAAAATTTTAAATTGCTGTTGACATGCCATAGAACAGAAATCATAAATGAAGCATAGTACAAGGCATGTTTCATGTCATATATACGAACCGTTTACTTCATAAGTAGTATATAGATATAACATATTTTAACAACTGTCAGAAAACACTATTTTGGGATGCCTTCACTATCAACCAAAAACTCAGTCTGAGTTCAGCTTCCAACTACCATTAATTGATAGGACATACTAGTTTTTTGATCTATAAATGAATCAGTTACCTGAGTGAACCGTGAAACTACTATGCCACCAGGCACCCTTCCAGTCATTCTGTGCACTAGAATCATTAGCTGACAACAGAAAAAAGGGTTAGTTAGTTATACCTTAAATGATAGAAGTTATAAGAATAACAAGTATCAACAACTGACGGGTTGAAAACAAGATTATACTACATATATAAACCACAACATTCCAAGTCATAATACTTAAATAAAAGAGAAATTAATTGCCTGGAGGGAAGTGTCTTTCATTTCCAAATTTTAACTCTTTGAAAAGAGATGCGCTATCATTCTATTCAATTCCTATGAAGTAGTAGACATTTTATTGTAACTCTCAAACCACAAACATTAATAGGCCAACAAAATGTCAATTCTCTGCACAAAATCTACCAACATAAATTTAATTCATGATTCTCGTAGAGATTAAATTCAGATGTTACCTGGTGAAGTAACAAGCTATATGACTTGAGGACAGAGCCAAATGATCTAGAGTCCCAGCATCAGTGTCCATATATAGTGTTAAATAAGGGAGAATGGTCGTATTTTCTTGAACATATACACATGTGGACAGAGAAGCTAGTTCAGGGGTTTTTGCTACTTGGAATATTGGTTCTTTGACAGGAAACTTTATAAAGTTGGTAGGCACCATGATTCCGAAGAGGATTAACATTATGTACCAACGACAGTCCAAATGGGTTAGAGAAAAAGGTAAGGAGTTAGGTCCATCAGGATTTAAACTTTGGTATACAGGGAACCTTAGAGAGAATAACAGTGAGGGCATTGTTGTGGACAAGGATTGGAAAGAGAGGCTGGTGGAAGTAAAAAAGTTGAAGCCAAATATGAACCTTAAAACTATTGGTTGCATTTGAGATCATCAATATTATTGGTACTTAGTAGGATCTGAAGCACTTGTTAAAGAAAAGTTTTGGAAGGATCTGGTAGGAATGGTTCGAGGCACACATGAGGATTTTCTTAGGAAGGCATCTAAATGGACAGCAGTGACGCAAGGCAATTTATAGCAGTCCATGTGGTTCTAGTTTTAGACAACTTTAAGTTTATTCTTGATTTCTTTATAACTTATGATTTTGGAATTATGAACACTTGTTTCAAGAAGAAGGAGGAACATCAAATCATTTATTGGAGGGTAAGTTTAAGTTCACAAATTCATTTTGTGTTGGTGGTAAGTGCTGAAAAAGAGATCCTGAAAAGGATGGATAATAGTTAAGTTGTTGGTTTAGACGGTATTCTTATTGAAGTTCAAAAGTGCATAGGAGCACAATGTATCATTTGGCCCATGATAGAACTTAATATTGTGGAGTGTCTAAGTCCCACATCAAGTGTGGGAGAGGGAGTATTTAAGTGTTTGGTTGTACCCCTTAATAACTTGCTTTTGAGGTCAACTGTTTGGATGTTATCAATTTGTTCAAAGCTGGTTGGTGCTGAGATACTTGATAAAGTATTTGAGTGTTTGGTTCTCCCCCTTAATTGTTCGCTTTTTAGGGTAGGTTTCTCAAGTGTTCGGGTGTTTATCAGCCCACCAATGAGATTTGAGATCTAAGATGTCAATTGAGTGGGGGGAAAGAGTTTTAGTTCGAATATTCAAGAACAAGAGAAATATGCAGGATTACGTTACCTACAAAGGATTAAAACTTATGAGTCACACTGAGAAATTATGGAAAATGTGGTAAAGCATAGATTTAGGAGAAGAGACAGGATTATACAAGACAAATTTTGTTTGATACTACTAAGGAAGTCATTTACATTTTAGGAGGCAGATGAAAAGATACTGAAGTAAAGAGAATTGCATATAAGTAGAATTGACTTCAAAACAACTTATGATCAAGTGTCAGGGGAACTAATACGAAGGTTTACAACAGAGGTCATTTATAATTAACGAGATAGATGAAAAGATACTGAAATAAAGAGACTTGCATATAAGTTTTATTGAATTCGAAAAAACTTATAATAAAGTATCAAGAGAAGTGCAGTAAATGACTTTCGAAAAGAAAGATGTTTCGTGACTTATATCAAACCTACAAAAGAAATGTACGATATGTTAACCACTAGTGTGAAAACTGCATGAGGCAATATTAAGAACTTTTGGATTGGGATAGGACAACAACAATGGGACTCAGACTTAAATCCCTATTTGTTTTACTTAATCTTGAATGTGATTACTAGAGACATACAAAGGATTATTACTGATTGCATTTCATTTTACAAATTACATCTTTTTTAATCACCGAAAGTTGTTAACTTTAAACTTAGCTTTGAAAATAAACTTTGAAGACAAAAAAGCTTTTCACTTAAGTATGGTAGGACAAAGTATATACATTGTATCCTGAATGAAAGACGAGAGGAATATGACTTGGAAATTGTTGGGAATCTAATGGGATAAAACACTAGGAATATTTGTATCAAATGATCAAACACAAACTACACAAGTGAATTTGACACCAAATTCAATCTAAACCTTGAAGGCATTAGGTTTGTAGGTTCACTTCACTAATATGTAGTTCAAATTGTCCATTCTTATCCAATGTGGGAACATTATATTCACACTTGTGCTTCAAAAATTTCTTCTTCAAGTGTGGATTTCTTCCACATGGTATGTTCTCCCTTAAGCACAAACCCTTTTCTATCCATGACTATTCAATGGTTCCCTAAAGCTTAGCCATTATTGCCAATATGCTATAATATTTGCATTGTCGTTTGGCCCTAGAGCTCAGTCATTATCGTCAATACACTTTAGACATTGTTGTACCATTATTTCCTCACATCAACAAGACACGCCATTATACCTTCATATATAGATCTACCATTAGAAAGACTACTGATACAAAGGATCTTTATCCATAGATCCACCACTAATTTCTTTATATTTGTATGAGTTAAACCACCAAGTCAAACCATCAACTTTAATACTACATATTTGGGAATCTAAGCATACAAAACGTTGGAAAGATCTCCATAAATTGGCCACAAGTTTAACTACCAAAGTGAACATGACACTCCATTCAATCTAAAACTTTATGGTTCTTAAAAAGTAGATTTAGTCCTAACTTAGCCCTACAGAACCCACATTCAAAGTGTGGTTTGCACCTACTTATATACTATAATTTGGTCATATCTTAGTCAATGTATAATCTCCAACACACTCTTCCACACTGAAGACAAGACATCTCAAGTGCAGAATTAGATATTTATGAGTGGACCGATGCGAGTGACACAAAATTGACTTGTAATTTGAGGTTTGCACCGTCTTATATACTATATTTTGGCTATTTCTTTAGTCCATGTGAGATCCTCAACAAAGGTATTAGAATTGCATATTTTTAGTTTATATGATACTTCACTTATTCATTCCTGTTCGATGTGAAACTTAGCATTACAACAAAATTAAATTGAGAGATGTTATGCCACAAGTTTCTAGGTTTAAATGTTTCATACCAATACTTCAAAATGATGAGGAAATCAACGAGGTTGTAACACACAAGATATAAATGGGACGACTCAAATGGAGAAGGACATTGAACATAATTTGTGATTGCAAAGTACCTACCAAAGTTTAAGGACAATTTTTATTGTACTACTATGCATCTAACAAGACTCAATGATATAAATGTTGACCTTTATAGGGATAACGAGAAAAGTTAGGAGTAATAAAAATGATGATGTTCATATGGATATGTGTGGTCACAGAAAAAAGGACAAGGTATAGAATGAGTGTCCAAAAAAGATAATGATATGGAACTAATTAAAAGGAAAAGAAAAAAATAGAAAATCACGTAAGGTGGTTTGGAGACATACAAAGGACATTAGAAACAATTAAAAAGGCAAGGGAGAGTATATGGACATCTATTAATAGGATCACATGATATATAATTGTTCCAACCTCAAGCTCGCTTATGGGTCACCACATTCTGCTTTGAAGTTCAATAGCTCTATCACAATTTTGTTCTAAAAAGGTGCATCGAAGGTGGATTAAATAAGGAGGGTGTTTATAACTTCTCTAAGCCTCAACTTTTAAGCGATGTGAGAGTTTTGAGTAAGAGTATCCTAGATGCTCCTTTTAGCGCCAATGTTTCTATCTCGTGTTCATTGATATCATTAGGGTCACTATTTTTTATGTATTGCTCGCTTTAGAACTCGATGACTCTATTACAGTCTTTTCTGAAAAGGCATCTCGATGGATTAAGAAAAGCCTATGGGAACAATAATATTTTTGAAGTTTTTGCTTTTAACCAAATTAAAAGACTCTTTTTTCATGTGACTAATTTCACGTGGTAAAATGAATCTTTGTTTTCTATACTAACAGAAATGGTGCTTTTTTCTACAGAAAAAGAAAATAATGTAAACCGGTTTGCCAGTATGAGACTACATATGTTATGCTGAACACATCATTTTGGATTCGAAGAGAAAATATTATAAGTTTAAGATTATGAAAATACCACTTAGTATAAAGTAACTGATGTAAGACAGCGATTATGATTACAATGAAATACTGATTGGTGCTATTGTGTCGAGTGTTATGAACTGTGGGCCCAACAACAGCACTTGTCAATCTTGTGTCATGCCATTTTAAAACTTAATTATCACCTTTAGCTGATTTGGGAACTTAAAAGTTGTCTTATGTAATCTTATAGCATAAAAAGCACTTATATCTCCATCGTCTTGTCCTCTAATATACGGATAAGAGATGCCTTAATTAATTTTGGCACATCCCTTTCTACCAATGTGAATGAAGCCATCTTAAAGTAATTTAAGACGCATCATACATATGCCAAAATGCAATCACTGCTTAATCATTTCCATATGTAAAGTTACATCAATTTTAAATTGGGATTTGTAGGGAAAGATATAAATTATTTTACAAAAACTGCTGAGAAAAAAAGTTTTTAAGGAGCAAATTTAGAAGAGATTAATATCAACGTGAACCTTGCCTTTTCAATGCTATGCTAAAGGTATAAAATAATGGACCACCTCGTGCATGAATCAAAACAAGATATCGTTATTTTTTTATGTGGCCAAAGTGAGTAAACTGTGAAGGATATTTATAAGTAAGCAAACTAAATAATGTACAATACAAAATACAGACAACAGTGGAAGGGGAAAAAGACAAGCAATATGATAATAGAAAATGTATATATAAGAATGAAGCATGTTCCACTTAAAGAATTGCATGAACACCAGAATAAAGGGCATAAGTATGAAGGAAGATATGGTTAGTTCACAATGAACTCATGCAAAGCAACTACAGACCAGTAGTTTCAAATTTCTAGGAGGAAGCCTCTGGTGATACTTCCACAGGGTGTTTTAACCATTCATTCTGATGTTTTTTCAGTCATACAAGCATATAATTCTTATTAATGGTGTTGCACTTGTACATACCAGAACCTGGAGGACCAGTTCCATCCAAGTATCTACAATGTGGATTCCAGGCATACAGATCAACCAAGTGACCAAACCTGTACCAACAAAATAAAGGAAGTGAATGAACACATCCAGCAAAAAAAAATAGCCTATCTGTTATGAATTGTCAACCAATATAGTACAACACAAGAAACTTTTCAGCTCATCACCTGTCGCCACCATTTCCATCCCTATTGTCCAGGGGATTGCCACCATAAAGCCGTCCCGGAACAGCACTTCCTATGGAAAAGTGCATAATGTCAACTTCATGCCCTTTGCAGGTCTTGTTAGTGCATGAGGTTGAATGTTCCTCACAGCCACCCATCTTATAACAATCGACACAATCTTTATCAAATAATGTTTCATAAAAATATTCTAAAAAAGGGTCAGGATATAATTGAAAGCAACAAAGACTGTAAAACTTAGAAAACATTTGAACAAACTATCGTTTATTGCATCAGCTTACATTATGATAAGAGGCACCATCTCCAATCTGAAACATGAGAGCAACAGATGGGCATTTCTTGCTTTCACTGCGTCGCAAAAAAATGCACCAACCATACCAAATCTTGTCATAACCACAAAAAAAAGATAATACCACTTATAAAGAACTTCATCTATAAATAATATCGGTGTAAAACTTTCTTATTCAGACATTATACAGGAACTCACCCTAGTGATACATCATGTTAATAAATAGGCTAATTTGATAAAATGATCAAATAGTATTAGATGTACAAAAACTTCAAATAAAATTCAAAGATAAAACCTATCTTCTCTTCTTTACAAACAAATCAGACCCTAACATATAATTTCAAAACATTATCAACAGAAACAAGCTATGCGTGTGACGGCATATTACCCTTTAGAGTACGCATAATCACCTTCGACTTGCAATAGAAAGAAGATATCGCGGCCATCATGCAGACTCTGAAAAAAAAAAAAAGTAAGAAAAATAAAATCGGCGAGAGGAAAACGAAGAGAATGGAGTTTGATACCTTAACGCTCATCTTTCCCCCTTTGAGTTCATTCTCAGCGTCAGGGTCGAGGGCGGGGAGGAGGGGGAAGTAGGACCCATCAATGTCCTTCCAATCGTCGGCGTGGCCGTCCAGTGTAATAACGCCGGGTTTGAAACCGGCCTCGACTCGGATCTCGGACTCGGAGTCGCAGCTCCAGGGGCCCGATTCCTCGTGTGAGTCCACGCGGGCTCCCAGGCCCAATAAGAAGAGCAGCAAAAGGAAACGAAGCATTGGGGAATGGAGCAGTTAGAAATGATGATAGAAGAAGAATGAAGACACGTGTTTGTTGTGAAAGATTTTATAGTTACTGTCGTAACGGAAATGGGTTGTTGTGTATGATTGTATTCGGTTGACTGTGTGGTGTGGCGGGCGGTGGGATGATGAAGGGAGGAAGGAAGAAGGAAGGAAAGTTCAGCTCTTGACTTTTGTTGTGTATGAGTAATGATTCAAAATTTAGATTGGATCACATACCATAACTCATTTGGTTTCATTAGTTTTCTACCTTTTCACCACCACTTTCACTACACACACTCTTCTGCCTTTGGCATCTTTCAGAGCATCTTCTCAACACAAATCTCTCATTTTTTTTCTTACTTTAATAAATTAATATATATTATTTATATTTTATATTTGTGGTAGAAGAGCATAGATTACTTCTTCAATAACTCTTACAACTATGTTCAACTTTTTTATTTCTTTTGTGCAGAGGAGGGTCAGAGGCTCCATGTTCAGTGTGACTTTTGTGTAGTTATTTTTAGAAACTAGGTAATTTTTGTACCTCAGTAAATGGGTATATTTGAAAAGATTTACTGCAACTCGAATTTGTACTTTCAGTCAACCTTTCTAAATTTGTATGAATGAAATAGTACACCGCAATACGATTGCTATATTTTTGGAATTTCTTTTAAGAAAAAACGTACATTGAGATACAATTTGTGTGTTTGAATTTTTTATTTATTTTAGTTTTGTTCATTTTTGAAAATGGCTTTTGCAAGTTTTTTTAACAAAAGTTGAACGTGAATTTTCAGTTTTAGTTTTTCTTAATATAGGTATTGGATTATTATTTATTTAAAAATATTTATTAGGAAAATTTGTGAATTTGCTTATGCTTTACAATTTAAATAAATTTTCACATATTTTTTTAGTAATGTGGTTCATTAATAAAAACAATGGTGTTAATTGAATTTTATTTGAAAAATGTAAAACAAAAAGATTTTAGTTGAAAATAAATAATAATGTAGAAGAATCATATATAAAAGCAAATTTAAATTTGAACTGGAAATTAATGTAAAAAGATAACATGTAATCACAGTTAAATAAAATCATTTATTTGTGAGAGGTTGTCTTAGAAGCTACCTTCTATTGTTGTGAGGAAACTTATATACAAATTTATGTTGGGACATTACTCATCATTATTATCATTTTCATGCCCTTCTTCATCATTTTCAATTTCATGATATAACTTATGTGAAGGTATTGTGAGTCTATAACAATTCATGGATGACATTAGATTGTATGTTGAGAATTGTGTTATTGTAGAAATGGTAAATATATTTAATGTGGGAGAAAAAAGAATTTGGTTATGAAAATATATTATAGATATATTGAATTGGTTAGTATGAAGATGGTAGAGACATGTTATGAAGATCTACATATATAAATATTGGAAATGATTGAAAATCTCAACATGGGAGATGGTTGAAAACTAGATTGATGAACATGGTGTTGTGGAGGTTGGAAAATGTGTGAAAAATGATTCAATGTTTTGATAGAAATTTGGTGATTAAGGTTGTTGTGTCTCTTGCAGTACCGTTGCAAAAAAATATTGTTAATTGAATGTGAAAGAAAAAGATGATTAAATGTATTTGAAAATATATGTAAATTGAATGTGAAAGAAAAAAATGATTAAATGTATTTGGAATTACATGTAAATCATTGTGGGATTCTGGTTGTTGTGATATGTATTAGATAATGTGTTTGATATATTATTGCATGTGATGTGGTGTCACACAAATGACCATTTCTATTAAATTCATTTCCATGAAATAGATGGTTATACCAATCATTCCACATTGTTATATGCTTTTGATGATATTGTGGTCAATATCCATTTATTTGTCCTCTTATGTCATTTTTGTGAATTAGGAATAGATTGTTGCATTACTCAATCATCCTAATTGAACTCTGCTACGAGGAAGCGTACTAGAGGAACAACGGCTACATGAGAAACCTCAACTCTTATTACATGTGTGACTTGATTTTTGCAATAGAGTCTACAAAAACTGAAAAAAAAAAGTGATAAGAATTATGTGTTTCATAATAAATGTAATTAACAAGTGCATTAAAGAGATAACTTATTAAGGTAGATAGATATCCATTACATTCAAACTTTCTTTACAAATTATTACTCTATCATACAATATTTGATAATTTATTTACTATATTGTCTTAGGTTACACAATAAAATAACTCATATCTCAAGCTAAGTTATCAATTATGAGAATGAATTTATGACAAATGAAACCATTGATAAATTAGACACAAATAGACAAGGACACAAGTATATGATGGAAGCAAGATGACTAGTGTTAGGATTGTTCCCATGTCACTGTTATTTGTTCTTCTTGCCATTTATAACTCCTAACATATGTTGACCTAGTTTACAAAACATTTACAAGGATTATGAAGTTAATTTCATCGAGATCAAAATAAGAAGTATTGGTTTTCTTACACCAGAGTGAATCTCATTTTTAACTGTTAGATGTGTTGTAAATAATCAAGACAATCAATTATTACTCATATGCATGACCAAATAGATCAACCAATTCCAAATAAAAAAAATCTTATTGTAGGAACAGCTGGCTCCAAAAGGAGGATTGAATGGAGTCTGAACTCAATTTGCTATAAATAGAAATCATCAACCAAGGCTAAAATATATAAGCACAAATAAAGCAGTTTTATACTGGTTCACCCTAATCTCTTGGGCAACATCCAGTTCTTCCTTAAACAAACTGTTTAAAAGTTTCCATTATTTAGCAAATAGTTACAACGAGTACAGAAACCTCTCCAGGTTACAACGAGTACAGAAACCTCTCCAAGTTATCACGAGTACACAAACCTCTCCAAGTTATACAGTCTCAATCTCTCGTGAGATCAAGATCACTCAAGAATTAAAGAAACACTTTCACAAGAGATAACAATGAGAGCTCACAAGGGTTTACTTCACAATGGTGAAGAATTTCACAATAGTTTCACACAATCCAAAACTCTATATGCTCTCAATAGCAAATTGACAATAGATACTCAATATATTTTCTTCAATGTATTATATGATGTATTTCTCATTTTTCTTTCTTCTTCAACTTGAAATTGCTCTTCTATATGTAGCTTTTTAGAAACTAGCCGCTGAGATGCTTGAACAGAGCAATCTTGACTTTTTGATGTATGGAACTCAAACTGGAAATATTTCTCTAACATTTCAAACTGCATTAAACTTGATTAATTTTGTATCGGAAATAATTAATTTAAAATAACATAGAGAAATTATTATATTTGAGATACTCATCAATAATTTCCATTATGAACAAATTTGAACGTTGAAACACAATATGATATAAAATCAATTAATCACATTTAAATATTGCATAATAATTTGGATAATTTTCATTAGGACAAATATGAACGTTAAAGCACATAAAATCAATTTAAATCAAATCAATAACACGTAAATAGTAAAAAAACTTATTTCTTTATGGACCATGTGTCTCCTGCTTTAATAATAATATAAGTTATCAAATATAAATGTATATTTGAGATTTGTTATCATCAAAACTTTATCAAATGATTTGATTCTCTAAAGGGACTTTGAACCGTCTAATGTTTAACACTTATAAATGTCCTAATAAAAAAAATTTCTCATATAAGCAATAAAAGTTATTTATTTATATGTACATTCAAGTTTTATATTCTTCAAATAACATTCAATTAACATCCCCATTTTAATTAGTAAATCACACTATTAAAAAAATATGTATTCAAAATTATAAAGCATAAGAAAATTTCTATTTTTTCATAATAAATACTTTTAAATAGATAACAACTCAATAAGATAATTTAAAAAAACCAAAATGAGAAATTAATATTCAATTTTTATTAAAAAAATGCGAAAGCTAGTTCTAAAAATTAACAAAATCTAAATTTAAAAAATCAAAACAAATCGTATATAGAAGCACAATTTCCCTTAAAAATAAATCAAAAGATATAAAATGTGTTTTGTGATTAATACAAAAACTGTATTTCAATATACATTTTAAATGTTTATGAAACAAGGCTTTATCTAAAATCGTGTTTGAATGACATATTTTTCTTTTTTGAAATTATAGTTCAAAACACGATTCTCTAATGTGATATTTTTTTTTAAAACATGTCTATTCACTAAAAAAAAAGGTTAATTTTAGAAGAGGTTTTCTATCATAGGTTACAAAATCTCAAGTAAATCACATACGTAATAAGGGATTTTGAAACATATGATAACTCTTGCCAGTTTTTTCAAAAATCGTATGAAATGCGTGTTAGGTTTTAGGTTTTCAAAAAGGTAAGACGAAATTAAAATTGAGTCTCTAACTTCCTAAATCTGCACATCTCAGTCAACTGCATTTCAACTCGTCTTTATTCCACACACAGGACAATCGGTCATCAAAATTTATTTTAACTATCTCTATTTCTCACACTATAGATTATTTTACAACTAACTCTCATTTGATTGTTTGTTTTTCTAAACAAATTATTTACATGTGATGTGTTGTTATTTTAGAATCTAAGTGAGGTGTTTTCATTGTATGAAAGGTTTGACATCATAAGTATCTTCGATCCGTCTCTAAGTTTTAACTTATGTCTAGGTTCTAGTTTATGTGTACTGAAAAAAAAAAAAATACTCTAGTTTAATAAGAAGAAAAACCATTCCAATTTCTCTTACAAAATCTCCTGGTTATTCACCAAAAGTCCACTATTGAAGTCACATTCCTCCCACTAAAGGATTGTTCTTATACACACTTAATAAAACTGTTTATACAATCATATGAACAATAAATGTTAAAATGAAAAAGAAAAAAAGATGAAATTTGTAATATAATCAATAATAACATAATAAAAAATTATTGTACGAATGCCACGATTCAATTATATATATTTTTTGGTTAATATTAGAAATTCAACTACCAGATTTAGTTGCCAAGATACTTAAAATTGTTCTTCAATTCAGATTTCAGAAACATTAAGAAAAAGGAATGTCCCATTTATAAAAAAAAAAAGTTAAAAGCTCATTATATATTTATAGTAGTTCTATAAATAAATTTGTTTAAAATACAATCAAATATTAAATATAAACTTTTAATTAAAAAGAATAAAAATCCAATTCACTTGGCTAAACCAATACCCGTGAATAGCATATATTTTTATAATGCATTTTGTGTGTACAACATAGTACACTTGTGAAAAAACAAAAGATAGAAAAGTTAACACACGAAAAGCAATAGAGTAATGTACTATCAACTTGTACTACCTACATTGTACGTGTTCTCATCTATAGCAACACCAATTCGTTATGTACAATTCGTTACCTGTTTTTGCCTATTAATGAAGACATAACGTATAAAACATTTATTATTACTATTATCATACATGATGATGACAATGTAGTTGATTTAAACTTCCTAAAGTTCATATAAAATCAAGCTAGGATTTGTATTTTTTTAAATTATATGTATGAATTTAAACATATTTTCATCCCTATTTAAATTCATTCTGGTTCATATACTTGATAACAAAAAAGTAATTTTAAAATTGTACTTTCAATTTAAACTTTTCTACAAGCAATGTGTCAAAATATGTATCTTGCATAGCTAGAAAGATTAAAACCTTTTACATAATAAAACTATATTAACAAAAAACAAAACTTATAAAATGTATACAGAAATTAAAATCAAACTAATGGAAATTGTAAGTATAAAAAACATATTTAAATAATCTTGTTATAATTGTAACAAAAACAGGATTTTATGTTGTGAAAAATATATCATTTAACAGAAACAAAAGTAAAAATAAATATAATAATAATTTTATAAATAAATTGGCATTTATTATATCGATTACTAGTAGAACTAATATAGTATGTATTATATTATATTGTATCTTGAAGGGATATAATTATATATATACTAGAGTGCATACAAAATTTGTCTTTTCACTTTTCATATTTTTACTACCATTTTTTCTTTTAACATATTGTTACCACTCTTTTTATCCTCTTCCACCTCAAATGTATCTCCTTCTACTTAATCCTCCTTTTACTACTACTTTTAACTTATCTGTGAAAAGGTTAAATTCTTTACTTCTCAATTACTTTCATTTCATTCCTAAGGTTATTATCATTCATTCTTAATCTCTTACATGTTATTGTCATTCACTTTTAATCTCTTATATGTTTCTTTTTGTTTCATATATACTAGATGTTCACTTGAATCTGTAACTTTCTCATAACTTAACTCACCGTTTCTCATATTTTAAGTTTTGAGATATAAATTTCTTTTATGTGTTTTTCTTATCAATGTAGGAATTTTAATTGTTGATAGCATTTTTGCAAGTCTAGATACTAAGTTTTTCAATATGGTTCTCCGTAAACACAAAATTTCAAGAGTATGATATTTTAAAATAAAAATATCATATTCTACATGGACGTCATTTTAACCGATATAAAATACCACAATTTACATCCATTGAAGTCATAACCAACATAAAAAATATACTCTATATATTCGTACTCTACAACGGGTATTAATTGATATTGAAATCATTTCATTTTCTATATTGATACATTATAAAAAAATCTAAAATATAATATATAAGATATAAGAAATTCATTTTGGACCAATAAACTTGTAAAATGTCATAAAAATAAAGACAAAAGTTAAACATAAATTAATAAGTCAATTGTTGAATAAATTTATCTTTGTTAAATAAATTTAAATAGTAGAAATGTCAAAAATATGTTTCAGATGAACAATGAAGGCGAGTCAAATATTTTTATAAAAAATTGTAAGAAGTATGCTAATTAATAAACAAAATCCCAAATCATCTAACTAGCCAGAATTGTCACATAAAACTTGAGTTATCACTGAAGTTATTAAATTTATCATTTAAAGTTTACCTATATGTTATTTTTACAAAATTATGCGTTTACTAATGTTTCAAACCTTTAATAACTTAATGCAGGGTTTTAATATAAGTTAATTAAGTGGATTATTGAATTTAAAAAGAAAAACTCAGGGGATTATTTAAATTTAATATTTCTACACTTTAAATATTAGATAAGTAATTTGTAGCTAATGGAATAGTTGTAGCGTCCTATATAAAGATAGTTTAGACCAATAATTTGATGGACCCCAGATTAAACTATTTTTTGGTATTAGTTAAATTGAAATTTTATATCAATAAAGTAGATAAATTATATTTTAATGTGACTATTTTTTGGTATTAGTTAAATTGAAATTTTATATCAATAAAGTAGATAAATTATATTTTAATGTGACTCTTGAATTGCAGATGTTATCAATATGAGATTTATCCTATTTTAACCACCAAAGCAAACTTGAACTGATATTACCCAACACCCAACAAGCCAATTCAGATAAATCAAAACAAATGACACCAGTAGCTTGGTGGGAAACAATTAATATTTTATTAAAAAATGCTTTATCTTTTAAAAAGCACGTTCAGGGTTTAGGGATTTATATACAATAAAACATCATTTCTTTAAAATAAGTGGAACGTGATGCACCCTAATTAATTAAAGAGGCAATAAAAGAATTAATAAAAGTAAACTGTAAGTGTCAAGTTTGCATAAGATAATAAAATAACATAATTATTCTTTCAATACTGACTTCCATTCCATTTGATGGTAAGTACGTATAACATCCAAAAACAAAAAAATAAAAATAAAGAAAAGGGAAAAAATGTATAGATAGATTAGAATTTAAATGTGAGTCTAAGTCTCATAGTGAGAATGAATAAGAAAGTTGAATAAAATATAAGAAATAAGACCTACAAACCTAATGTCTTAAGATTATTGGTTGAAGGTGGTGTCATTTTTTTGTGTGGGTCTGACTTAGTTCTCATTCTTATTTGATTTCTCCGCTGTTTTTTTCTCAGATTTTCTCAACAAGTGGTATCAGAGTCCATGATCTATGATCTCTCCGCTGTTTTCTCCTTGAATTTTCTCAACAAGTGGTATCAGAGCCCATGGCCTGTGATGGTAACCGATTCAGATGAGTACAATTTGATCTCTGTATCGAAAGTCTTCCTAACGAAAGTTTCAAGCAAGCGTGTCTTGTTCAGGTGTATAAATGATGGTATAAGTGAGAATTGTGAGTGAGGTACTCATATTTAAAAATATTTCTGTTCGAAAGAGAATGTACCAATATGGCAGAGAGGCTCTCATTTGAAAAGGAAATTATTACTAATCTAAGTGTGAGTCTATGTATCATATTGAATATGAATAAGAAAGTTAAAAATCATAACGGGTGATGCAAAATAAAATTAATTGAACGTTCTATCATCTTTATTACGATTTGGTTCTGGTATTTGAAACACATGCATGTGTGTATTTTTTAGTCCAATAATTTGGATTATCGTAAATTAAAACATTTTTGCTTCTTTTGGGTTTTGATTATAGTAACATATTTTGTTTTGTTATAGCACTTTCGAATGTTTTTATTCGCTCCAGCTGTTTCTAAGTGCGCAAGACATTTCCTCGTTATGAAAGCTTTGTTTCGTCTAGTTAAAAAGGAGTACAGAAAGTTTCTTGCAATGATTTAAAAATTATCATTGTCATAACAGAATTTAATTATGTTCATCGTGTAGAGAAAGTTTATTGGGTTGAAGGTGCATCATCTTATCGTGCATTGGTGATCCTTTTCCAATCGCAGCAATTGGATAATAATGTACTTCATGAATAATGGTGGAGGTTCAGAAGAAGGGGAAGAAGCAGCGACAAGGATGGTTGAAGAAGAAGGAAAGGGTATTTTTTGTATTTTTGAAAAAGTATGGGGTGCAGAAAGAAAGCATTGAGGTGCAGGAAGAATTGCTCGAACCGTATTGCTATTTGAAATCCCGTTGGTCCAATGAATTTGTACGATATATAAGCCACAATGTCAAAAGTAGTTCAAATTTCTCATTCAACTTAGTTTACATTAGGTTCCAATTAGATTGAATTGAAAAATAAAATATAGATCAAAATTGCAAATTAAATAAGTCTAAGTCGAATGGAAGATGAGTTAAATCATAACTTATTTTTATATAAATTTTTGTTATATAAATTTTTGAATTTCAACCTAAGAATATTTTAATATATAAGTAAATTGGGTAACGTAAATAAACTTATGACAAATCGTTTTTTTACTGTACTACAATAAATATAAGTGAGTTGAACCACTTAACTTTAATTCATGATGGATAAAGTCCGGTTTAATACAACACAGCCAGATATCCAGCTTCTGCCTCATCGTCTGAGTAGCTCTAAACATAGAAATCTGAATCGGAAGTCGAATGAAAAACCAAGTTTAGAAAATGAAAGTTAATAAAGAAAAGAAAAATGACAAATGATAAAACTAAAATATAGAAATGAAAAAAAAAAAAGAGATTTGTATAAGATATAAAAAGAACTCAATAATTTTTTTTGAAAATTACAACTTATCTATATTTCAAGAAGATAACAATAACACTCTCTCTTAACAAAATGATAACACACTTCTCTCTAAATATATAAGAGAAAAACTATTCAAAAAAACTTTTATTTCTGGATGACTTGATGGAAAAAAAATTTGAGAAAACTTAATTTATAAGTGAGTCTCTCTTAGTTAAACAATTTGTAACATGAGGTGATTAATTTTTCTCTCTCCATCATTAAAATTTTATGGCTATTAGCAAGGACTGTTTTTCTCCTTTCATATTGTTTTAAAAAATTAGCTTTACTAATTTTACAATCTCACACTTAAAGCTAATTTTGGTAAAATTTCAAAATCCATGTTGCTCATGTATCCGATAGGCCATGTTGCTCACGTATCCGATAGGCCATAATAGGATCTGCACCATTCAAACTTATTAATATTGATTGGCTTTGTCATGACATCTGCTAGGTTATCTTTAGTATGAATCTTCTGCATATCCACATTCTCGTCTTCTACTACTTCCCGAACAAAGTGATATTGTACTCCAATATGCTTTGTCCTTGAATGAAAGGTTGAATTCCTTGCAATATGCAAGGCACTTTGATTGTCACAATACACAAGAATTTTTTGTTCTTTGTGTCCGAGTTCCTCCATTAACCTTTGGACCCAAATAACTTCCTTGCATGCTTGAGTAGCTACCATGTACTCAGCTTCTGTAGTTGACAAGGCTACTACTGTTTGTAACTTAGACAACCAGCTCACAACTGCTCCTGCAAGTGTGAACACATAGCCTGTAGTAAATTTTCGTTTGTCAAGATCACCTACAAAGTCTGAATCAACTTATCCATTGATAATGAGTTCTGATCCTCTAAAACATAATGCAACATTCGAGGTCCCTTTGATATATCTTATAATCCTCTTAACAACATTCCAATGCTCTTTACCCGGATCTGCCACAAATTGACTTACCACTACAACTGCTTGAGCAATATATGCCTTTGTACAGATCATAACATACATAAGGCTTCCCACTGTAGATGCGTACGATACTCGAGACATTTCCATCATCTCTACTTCACTACTAGGGCACATACTTGAGGATAATTTAAAATTTGTAAGAAATGGGATTGAAATTTGCTTACATTCTTGCATGTTGAAGCGCTGCAAGATCTTCCTTAAATAATTCTTCTGGGATATCCAAATCTTCTTATTGTTTCTGTCTCGGTGAATTTGCATCCCTAAAATCTTGTTTGTTGGTCCTAAGTCCTTCATATCAAACTCCCTAGCCAACTGTGTCTTCAATTCTTGGATTTGATCTTTGTTGGGGCCTACCACCAACATGTCATCCACATACAACAATAAAATGATGAAATCATTATCGCCAGACCTCTTGTAATAGGTACAATGGTTTGAACTAAGTTTGTTATATCCGAGGCTAATAATGAAGGAATCAAATCTTTTGTACCAACATCTTGGCGCATGCTTTAGATTGTACAAAGATTTAGTTAACCTTTAAACAAAGTATTCTTTTCCTTGTTCCTCAAAGCCTTCTGGTTGGAACATATATATCTCTTCTTCAAGTTCTCTATGAAGAAAAGCAGTCTTTACATCTAGTTGCTCTAGATTTAAACCAAATGCAACACACATAGCTAAAACCACTCTGATAGTAGTTAATCTTACCATTGGAGAAAATATCTCATTAAAGTCAACACCTTCTTTCTGAGCATATCCCTTGACAACCAATCTTGCACGATACCTGATCATTACTATCTCGTTTGATCTTGCAAACTCATTTGTTACCAATGGCTTTTCGACCTACTGGAAGTGCAACAAGTTTCCAAGTATGATTTTTATGGAATGTCTCGATTTCTTCCTGTATTGTTGTCATCCACATAGAAGCATCTGGATTGTGCATAGCCTCCATAAAAGTTGTTGGCTCTCCTTCTTCTGTTAGAAGACAATATGCATTGTAGCTTGTCATAACATAATCTGAGTGTCATAATGGTGTTTTTCTTTGTCGAGTGGATCGATGAACTTCTATGTCATTGGCCTTTTCTAGTTCTTTTTCTTCGTGCTCTGGTTCTACTTCAGAAAAATCATCTTCTCTATATTTCTCATCCATCTAAATTGTGGCTATCTCTTTAATAGTGTTGTCACTTTCTTGTTTTCCTTGCAATTCATTTTCTGCAAATATCACATCTCTATTGACAACTACCTTGCGAGCAGTAGGATTCCACAGGTAATACCCCTTAACTCCATCAGCATAACCCAAGAATATACATTTCCTAGACTTTGGGTCCAACTTTGTCCTCTCTTGGGAATTGTAAATCATATACACAGGACAACCAAATATATGTAAAGAAGAATAATTAGGTGGCTTACCTTGCCACATCTTTATTGGTGTCTTCAACCCAATTGCAGTAGATGATGATCGATTTATCACGTAACAAGCAGTTTTAACAGCTTGTGCCCAAAAGGACTTGGCTAAACCTGGAGTTTGCAACATAGCTTGTGTTCTTTCTACGAGGGTCCTATTCATCCACTCTGCTGCACCATTTTGTTAAGGTGTATGTGCAACTGTGAAGTGCCGCTGAATACCTGTTTGCTTGCAAAATGTTAGAAAATCACCATCTATGTATTCTCCTCCATTATCTGTCCTTAAACACTTAATCTTCTTTCCTGATTCAAGTTCTAACTTTGCTTTGAACTCCTTGAATATTGCAAACTCATATGACTTCTTCTTGAATGAGTATACCCATAGCCTCCTAGAGTAATCATCAATAAATGATACAAGATATTTTTCTCTTCCTAGGGACATTCCCGGTGACTCCCATACATCAAAACGAATCAATTCCAGTATGTGTTTGCTCCGAGCAGTCGATCTACCAAACATCAATCTATGTTGCTTGCTTGTAACACAGTGCTCACAAAATGGTAAGTTTACCAATTTGAGCCCGGAAATGGGATTACGTTCCACAAGAATCTTCAAGCCTCATTCTGACATGTGGCCCAGTTTGCAATGCCATGTCATCGTCATTTCTTCTTGGCTTGCTGAAGCAACTGATGCCTTTGCCTCTTGTAGAGTATCTCCCACAAGCATGTATAGATTCATCACGATCTTTTATGCTCTTATTACCACAATAACACCTTTAATAACTTTCAAGATCCCACCTTCAATGTGGGTCTTGAAACCAAGTTCATCGAGCTGGCCAATAGACAACAAATTCTTTCTTAAGCCCTTTACGTGTCTTACCCCTTGAAGTGTGCGAATGGAACCATCCAACATTTTTATTTTGACGGCACCCACTCTAACAATTTTTAAGGCATGGTCATTTCCCATGAACACAGATCCTTCCAATACAGGCTCATAAGTACAAAACCAATCACGATGAGGAGTCATGTGCCAGGTTGCTCCTGAATCCACAATCCAAACATCGGTGATTTGTTTACCATCTTTAGGACCAATTGTTACTTTGCCATACAGGATTTCTCCATCATCAGAGGTACTCGCAATACATCATTGAGAACTTGATCCTTCTGGAACCTTCTCTATATTCTTCTTATTCCGACAATCTTTCTTGAAGTGCCCTTTCTTACCACAATTATAGCATTTGAATTGCTTCCTTCGTTGTGAATTTGGTCTGCTTTGGCTCCCACTGGAACCACGCTCCATTGTTCTCCCTCTCATCATCAACAACACCTCTACTTGCTTTGAGGTCTCTAATCTATCTTCCTTATTTTTGCTCCTAGATTCTTCTTCAAGAATCGCGACAGCCATATCATCAAAAGAAAGATAATCCAGTCAAGACATTATTAGTTAAGTTAATGATGAGTTGATCATATGAATCTAGTAGACTTTGAAGTAGAAGCTCTACACGTTCATTTTCTGTTATTTTGTAGTCCAACGATGAGAGTTGAGAAAATAACATATTTAGACTGTTGATGTTATCCGTTGCTGATATGGACTGACTCATTCGAAGAGTATAAAGTCTTATCTTTAAGAATATTTTGTTGTGAAGTGACTTAACCTCATATAACTTGGTGAGAGCATCCCAAATTTCCTTTGTTGTCTTTTTGTTTGCAACACTTGACAAGACTGAATCAGCCAGTGCCAAGTGCAAGTTTGCAACTACTTTATCATCCATCTCTTCCCATTTTTCATTTGTAATCCCAACGGATCTACCTTTAATTGTAGCCACACAATTATCTTTCCTCATGATTGCTTTTATCTTTAATTTCCATAAGGAAAAATTACTCGCACTGAATTTCTAAATCTCATACCTTATTGTCATTTTTTTTATAATATACAGTAACTCGCAGTGACCTTACTGTCATTTTTTTTATAATATACAGTAACTCGCAGTGGAAAAATAATTAATCAGCAACCTTTGGCTCTGATACCACTATTAGTATAATGACAAATCATGCAACTAAAATATAAAGATGAAAAAGAAAAAAAAAATTGTATAAAATGTGGAAAAAACTTAATACCTTTCTTTAAGAATTATAACTTCTCTCTATTTTAAGGAGATAACAATAAAACTGTTTCTTGACAAAAGGAGAATACATTTCTCTATATATTTATAGGAGAAAAATTACTAAAAAAACTCTTATCTCTAGATAACTTAATGAAAAAATGAATTGAAAAAAGTCAAGTGAGTCTCTCTCTTACTTAAATCATTTATAATATAAGATGATTAATTCTTCTTTCCCTTCATTATTAAAATTTTATGACTTATTAAAATTTTATGACTATGAATAAGGAGGGTTTTTTTTCCTTTCATCTTATTTTAAAAAATTAGCTTTATTAATTTTACATTTGAATGGGAGTGGGAAGGACTGACCGTTACACCTATAAGCTTCCAGCACCTCTCACGCCACCAATACTTCATTATGACCGTTGGATCCTTATGACAGACTCGCCAATGACGTCATTTTGCGGTTAATAGAATGCACACAAATATATTTTTACATACCAAGACCGCTTCTTTAAAAATAAATTTATTACTATCTTTTTATTTTGTTATCTATAAATAAAAAACAAGTTATTAACTTAAATATTTTACAATAAATATATTTATGAAGTGTAAAATATGTAATTCAAAAAAATGAAAAAAAAAAAAAATACTAAACAAAGTTACTTTTATCAAGATTATTTTTCTGTATTCTTAACGGTAAGTTAAAACTGCATTACTCTACAGTGACGGGACAGGATAGTGACGCTGATACTGCAAGTCTGGAAGGGACTCCAATTATGTATTAATGATGATTCTTTTTTATGATGCCATTACATATATTTTGAATAAAAATACTCAGATAATATCTCCTAAAATAGTAAAATGTAGACCACATTTTTTTTTTCTTTAAAAGTATATCATCAGATAATACGTGTAAAGGATTTATGATTTTAAGGAGTTATAGATGTCATAAATAGCAAGTTGCAGAGTTTCTTTACAGTGTAGGCAAAAGTGTAGCAGTGTGTTTGACAACTTTGCGCCTACAAGGTTGATGATTTGTAATGGGGGATAAATTCAAATGATTTCAAGTTAAAATTTATATTGGTATTAGTCTTTAATAAGACCACTTAAATATTAAATTTCTCCAGAAAATATTCCACTCTACTTGGTAATATATGTTGAAGGCTTATAAGTTGCTATTGGTAACCATCTGCACCGTGAAACATGATGATGGTCCATATTTACTAAAGAGTACCAAACCAGCCCAAATGTATTGTAGTTTAATATAAAAATTAAGCTTAGACGGTTTCTTCTACCTGCACTTCCATAATTTCTTCACTTACTACTATAATTTACTAAATGACCATTTTAACCTTCATTAAGTGATTTCTAAAATATTCGTTTTGGATTATCTCTTTCGGACAATTTTCATAACACACTTTTCTGGATTTTCTAACGGATTTTTTGGAACATGTTTTGCATAATGAAATTTCTAAAATAGAATTTTTGGAACACATGAAATATATAAAAGTTTTTTAGAACAAAATTTCACATCAAGTTTTTTGAAAAAATATATAATATCTTCTTAAATAAATTTTTTAGAATGAGTTTCTTTTTACGTGTCCTCTCTCTTTTCTTTCTCATAGCATTTTCCCTAGTAGTGGGAAGCAGTTAGTAATGGTGGGGTGTAGGAAGTAAAAACCAGCTTAGGCATTTCATAGTAGTGTTCCTTATACAAAATTATACAAAAGAAATCCAAAACTAATCTGAATTTAATTCTCCTTGTTTGTGAGATTTTGGGCGTAGAGTTTTCTTTTTGGACCTATATTGTGTAAAGAACCAGGTTTGAGTCTGTTTCTGTAAGTTCCTTTTTCGAATTTTTTTTTTGCAAACGAATTAACGACATAGTTAGGAAATGGTATTGGTGGATGAAGTGTGCCTCCAAAATCTGGATGGGCTTGGGCCTGATGATATCTTTATTATGGAAAGAAAAAAATACGATGTTATAGTGAAAGAAAAAGGTGATTGCTTGTTATTCAACGACAGAAAATGATGTTTAAAGCGAGAGATAGGTTAAGAAATGGAGCAGAAAGTATTGATTTAGCAGCTAGGAGCTATGTTATAGGTGGTAGTTGCGATTGTGATTGAGATTATATTACAAATGTTAAGATTTGTATTTTCAAAGCATGGGGCATTTGTGGTAAGAATTGGTAGGTCCAGATCTCCACCTAAAAGTGTTTTTTCAAAAAGGGAAATGTAAAATATAATCAAATTGTTAATTATTATTTTTTTAAGAAGAGAAGTGTTGGGTGGTGAGGTGAATAAAACAGAAGGTAGACTTAACAAATTTAGGTGTTGACAAGGTCACATGATCACTCTTTATCATGATCCGTGTTTGTTTTATCTAATCTTTATCACTAAAAGCCATGGATTTGGAACATTTCCAACGCCATTCTACATTTCAAGTGGGACTCACACAACCATTATCATAACTTTAATGCCCATCGATAATAATAATAATACTATGTCAAACCAATCAAATGGCTACCTCATTTCATCACCAAGGTAAAAATGGAAAATATGCATTCCCCACACCATTATCATTTACAGTACAACTTATATTAATATTACTATGTCTGCTTACTTATAATTATTATTATCAGTAATTTTCTCCCAACATATAATTAACAGAAAATGAAATGACATGCGCGTTCATTAATTTACGTTGTTGATGATGGTGGAATACTTGTCCCTTAATTTCCATACCTTCATAACTTGTACCCGAACTAGTGTAGGCATTGGTTATACAATTTTGTATTTAAAATTTATGCTAAAAAATATTTTCACATTAATAAAGATGTTGATAAATATCGTTTTATAAGTATTTAACTGTGAGTTTAAATTTTATATTAAGTATAATATAAAATAAGAAAGTTGAGTAATATATGAGAAACAAATTTAATACTTTAACAGTCTGATTGGTTGAACTGATTTGGATGAATTTACTGTATAAGAGGATGAATTTGGGAGAATAAAAGTTGTTTGGTTGACCTAAATTGAGAAAATGAATAAGGAGGGATTTGGAAGATGATATCTTGAAGTGAAGAGATTTGAAATGATGTAACTTGAAATTATAAAATAACCCTCATAAATAAGATGAAAATTACCAATAACTTTTGAAATTACAAAATACCCCTTTAAGTGAGTTTAAGGTTTTTATTGTCCACAAGGGTCAATTAGTAATTTCAGAAATATATCAATTAAAAAAATTAAAACAAATCTATAACATCTATCAAATTATTCCCAAACTTTCATAATAATCTTCTCAAATCCTTTCAAATTTTACCATTTATCCATTAATTTAAACAACCCTACTATCCACACACAATCCACTCAAATCCTTTTAAATTCATTCTTTCAAATCCACTCTCCAAACAAAAAAAGCCTAAAAATTTAGATTAAAAGTGATGTCAAAGTGAGTGCACTCATGTTATGTCTTATAATATCAATTTCTTGTTGGAAAAAAACTCTAAATAAAGATTTTTTTGAGTAGACAAATAAAAATACTGAACGAAACACAAAGGATACGAAAATTTGTAGTCCATGATTAATCATACTACACCAATACCAAGTCATGGGTGGTGGCATAACAATATTGGATAAGATGTATTAGAAAGGAAAAGTGAGTGTTTTCTTTTTCTTGCAAAAGTGAGATAGTTAAATAGAAAATAAAAATTTGGCCGGGCTAGCCGAAAGAACAGTGAAGGGTGTGGATGAGTTGATAATTAGCGATAGTATTAAAGTATTATGGATGTTTGTCTCTTATACTTGACTGAGACAGAGCAAGGTGTTACTCTTTGGCAAGGAAAATATATTTTATGTATTCCCCCTTGAGACGGGGGTTGAATTTGAATGCTGGGAATAAAGGCAGTGTTACTTAAATGATTTAAAATGTGGTTTCTTACTAAAGAAAAAGAAAAGAAATTGGAACGCGGAAGCTTCATGGGAACTCACGAGTAGGATTTAGCTAAATGCCGGAGCTTCTCTTGCCTTAAATTATGTCAATCTTCTAGAAAGTGTTGTTCCCACAGATTGAGAGGGAAAAGAATAAAGATTTGGTTCATTATTTTTTAAATTGGGTCATGAAAAAGGATAGGTTGAGCACTCTAAGAGGGTGATTTGTGAGCAAAAGTAACGGTTAGGTGGGGTAAGAAATCTTATATCAAATATACATGAATCATGAGCCTTTGAGCAACCACTAATCCCACCAATTAACCATTTTTTTTCAGCTTATGACCCGCCAATAATGGAGGTCCTGTAACTTATCATAACGCCAACCAAGGTACGGTTTTCACACCCTACCATTTTCCCTAATATTCTATTTGTTTTCTTTTTTTTTTAATACCACAAAAGAAAATTTGTATAAAGTAGTACCTACCCAACACCAAAAACAAAAGGTGTTGTCAGTTTATTCTCAAAATATGAAAAATACATTAAAATTATTACTTTTTTTCCAAAATTAACACTGCAACAAATTGCTTCTTTCCCAAATTAACGCGTTTGTGTTAACATTAGAATGAAGAAAAATAACTTAGTTTCTAATTATGATTAAGGAAATAAGAGTTGAATAATATAATGGGGGTTGTAGTGCATCCTCACATGCAATTGAGAGAACAACATTAAAAAAAGGCACCTTAAAAAAGAAGGATTAGGTTTTACGATGTGGCATGCAAGAACAGCATTGCATTGGCAAGAGAATAGTGAGTGATAAAATAAAAAATATTTATAGAAAAATAGAAAATGAGAAGGCATGAAAATGGGATAAGTAGCGTGGACCAGTGACAGTGGTCAATTCTAGGGTTGGGGGACCTGCTGCTTCTTCTGCAGCTGCTGCATATTGGGCTTGGAAGAGAAGACGGTGACGTATCGCGAGAAGACAAAATTAGTTTTTATTATTTTATTTGTTTGTTTTGTCCCTACATTGAGCTCCCCAAACGTATCCCACGAGCAACCACCCCCAATCAAACACAGTCCCAGATTGATTGATACTTGTGTGTGCAAAACCAATGATTTACCAATTATTTTATCTAAACATCCCTTAATCACCGTAACACTCAAACTTTACAAATCAAAAACCCCGCCCCAGAAACAAGCTCCATCAATTCCAAACTACTCATAATAATTTTCAAACATGATCAAATGTACCATGTTTTTTTCTATTACATAGACAGTGTTGCCAGAGAAAACTACATTATCTTCTAACTTAGATGGCCAATTTATTCTTTCTACGCCAAGTAAACTCGTAATTAATAATAATAATAATAATAATAATTCTCTTATTAAAATTACCTGTAAAATCTAAACCAATATAATCCTTTACAATATACTACTATTCTCTAAAGATCCTTTTTATGTATTTAATTATCGTTTTAATTTTAATTGCGTGAGTGCTTTTTACAAGGAATTGGCATAAGTTTATTAGTCAATGATATGCGTATGACTTTCTATCATTGATGAGTATAGTATTTCAGGCATCATCCTTATCCTTTCTACTTCGTTGTGCTATAATTCACTCTAGGCTATAATTTATAGGGAGTGAAGTGAAAATTAAGTTAACGTCTTGAGTAATGAAGCGTTGCGAGACATTCGGTTCTAAGAAATTCAAATCTTTTTGTCTCAATGAATTTTTATTCGTAAAATTTTGTTTGGAGGTGTTAAGTCTTTCATATTAAACTTGTTAGTCAAATTTGAATCTGATTTTTTATTGAAGAATACCACTAACATGTTATCCACATGTAATATTAAGATGATAAAATTATTCTATCTATATTTCTTATAATATTATAAAATAGCATGTGCAAGTTTATTGTAAGGATAATAGCGAGGAATCAAATATTTTGTATTAGTATCACTTACTTTAAATTTAAAAAAGATTTTATCAACATGTAAACTAAGTTTTCTTGGTAATTATAAAGAAAAGATTATTTAATATAATGTATATAGATTGTTGTTAAAGTTAAACAAAGTATACAAATTGTTAATATGGTTGGTTATGATTGTGATGTTAGGAGATTATCTTTTCTTAGTATATATTTA
>Ga0099824_1000231_pt1 | contig 55776 bp, 24 predicted proteins | sample SiratrowhiteBW_FD_76837 | JGI IMG/M metagenome (GOLD analysis project Ga0099824, IMG submission 76837) | Root nodule microbial communities of legume samples collected from California, USA - Siratro white BW | ecosystem: Host-associated > Plants > Roots > Nodule | place: USA: California... | reverse complement strand
TGGTACATAATAATATATAAGGAGATTCATTAATTTTGTGTTATATTACTAATATATTTTTAAAAAAATATAATTTTTTTTTTTTTTTTTTTTTTTTTTAAATTATAAAATAATATATATATATATATATATATATATATATATATATATATATATATATATATATATATATGACATATCCTTAATTTAATTAATATGGAAAGAAAAAAAAGTAATAACATATAAATGTCTATTAAAATAAGAAAGCTGAAAATAATTATCATTTGATAACTCACTTAAAATTGCATTAAAATAGAAAAAAAATCTGGATGAGAAAAAAAACTTAAACTAACTATTCCAGAAGAAGAGAAACTATCTTTTAAAATGTGAACTAGAAAACATACTTGTTCGATTTTATATTATAAAAAACTAAACATTCCTGTAATATAACATGGTACATAATAATATATAAGGAGATTCATTAATTTTGTGTTATATTACTAATATATTTTTAAATAAAAACAATAAAAATATACATAAATTATTCAAATAACAAAAGTAATGATAAACATTTAACAATATAATATATTATATATAACCAATTACATCTTTTAACTAAACGTCTATTATAAATCACCCATTATTTTTATGTAATCCATATTATTAATTTTATTTTCTTAAAAAATATGTTGTCACTCAGTATCATTAAATTATTTTTGTTTTGATAAGTTATCGAATAACCAGCAAAATACTTTATAACATAATATAAAAATATTTAACTCTATTATTTAATTATTGAAATTTTATACATAAATGCTTACATAAAATTTACTTATTTAATGAGAGACTTACTAAGTTAGTGTTATTTATGAAATGCATCACAAGTTGACCAAGGCTAGAATTTCGGTAAACAGTTAAGACAAGTATATGCCAATTCATTTAGGATACATTTGGTGAGTGAAAAATGAGTCGTAATTTTAGTGTGTCATAAGAAATTTGATTAGAATTAATATTTCTTATAATTGAAAAATATAAGAGATAAAAAAATTGGATTATAATTTTATTTTAACATTTCTAATTAGGAATAATTATATATACATTTGATTTGATAAAAAAAAATCACCATTGATCACAAAGCGGAAGATAGATAGGGTAGAGAAACAGGTAACGACAATTGATTATAAGCATTCAAAATATAATAATAACAATAATAATAATAATAATAATAATAATAATAATAATAATAATAATAATAATAATAATAATAATAATAATAATAATAATAATAATAATATACAAATAAATAATGCTAAATAAATGTAATGTGAAATTGTATATGGGTGTGAAAAAAATATAGGGTAAAATTTGTTGATGTAAAATTTTAAATATATCAAATATGTTTCTCAAATTAGTTTTGTTCTTCTAAAATTTAAACTATTTTTTAGTCTTTATTAGTATGGATCGTAGATAAAGAAAAACTAATATAAGTTATAGTTTCAACATGTAATTTTATTATTAAAAATGGTTTTAGTTAGATATAGAACTAACGTTATATTAAAATTGTCGTCCACATAAAATTTGTATCTATCTTTATTATTATGGGAATCTAAAAGACACGTTTAAATTTTACAGATCTAAAAATATACTTAAAATTTAAAGAAACAAAAATAATACAAACTTTTTTATGACATTTAATATTTTAGGAGTTTTATAGAGACAAAAAATATATTTTACTAAAATATAACTTTTACTCTTTAATGGCTCCATTTCATGTATTTAATGGGATGAGTAAACAATAAAAATAGTTTAGTCCAAAATTTTCATTGTTCATATGACTGATTTTTACAGAAAAAAAGACATTACTAGAAATTGAATCACTTATTACCCTTTCTTCTCAAGTTAAGAGAAAATTTAACATTATTGGTTAACCGGTTAATCCATAACAAATTGATCCACTTATTACCTTTTTTTCCTTAAGTTTAGATTAATTTTTAAAAAATATTGCTAGAAATAATTAAAATTTTATTGGATTATCATCAGTTCTGTCACCGGTCAATTTGGAGAGTTGTAGAATCTGATGTAGTTCTACAATGGTTTGGTGAACTGCAGATTGTGCAATTCTACTGCATTCATTTATACAATTTCATCGTGCATTTAAACATGGTAAATATAAACACGCATCAACAATTTTTTTATACACTTTATGCATTTAACATCTAAATGCATCTTTGTTGTAAAATTTCGTAGTACATTTAACGTTTAAATTTCAAGAATTGTAAAATTTCAACAACAAAAAATATAAACACAGTGTAAGATCTTTATTTTTAGTTTTTAATAGTATATATAAGATTTTTTCAGAATCAAATAAAATTATTACAAACAACAATTGTTTTCTCTAATACCACTAATTCAACTCCGTTAATTAATAATACTGATTTTTCTTTTCGACAATTGACAATGGACTAAATTTCATATTTTTAATTTCTATCAAAATTCCAACTCAATTAAAATGAACTAAATAAATTGTTTTTTATTTGAAAATTGCTTGAAATTTAATAAAACTTCAAACATCTAGAACTACAACTACTAAAACAACAAGAAACAAAACACTAAGAGCTTCTAACTAAGAAAAACAACCGTAAACACAATTTATAAAAGTTTGTAGAAATTAGTTGTATTAGAATAGGATAATTGGTTATAAATAATATGAATAATGTATTATAATTGAGCATATTAGTTACACGTGATTTATTTTATGAATATTATTTCATGTATTTTAACATTTTTAATATTATATTGTACATCTTTCTGTTATTTCAAGGATCTGTATAATGACTAATAATAACAATAAAGTTTGTATGTCAATTAATAAAAGTTAATTTATTCTATTTCAAAAATCAATACTTTATTTTAAAATTTAATGGAATAAATAAATTCCTTTCATAATCCATTTTTTTTTCTCATTTTAAAAAAAAAAAAAAAAAAGAGAAAGAGAGGAAATAGAGAAAAGAAAAAGAACTGAAAAATTAAACCTTCAACTCATTCCTCTTACAATTTTTATTTCCATCAATTACAAAAATTAAATTTTATTTTCTACACACTAAGCCTATTGTATATATCCAATTATCCAAATAACTTGAATTTAAAAGAGAACCACAGTATATAATTATGTATATATTTACATACAAGTCCAATGATCCAACTATTCAATTATAGACGACTTTCGTCCAGTTCATTGAGTTTATAATATTAATATTAGTTATTTACTTTATTTCTTTCTAAATTTTTCATTTTTATTATTCCTTATTTTATAGTTTCCTACTTTTGTTTTGTTGTTTCTTATTCCAATATATGAGTATTTAATAGGTATATAAATGTTGGTACATATATAGATAAATATTTAATAGTTGTTTGAATATAGATAAAGATCAACATTAACACCCTATTATTGCATTATAAGCTTTATTGGTCTCATCAAGGATTTGTTCTTCTTGTGAAAATTCTGAGCTTAAAATATTATTTAAAAAAGAACTGTTTCTAACCATCAATTAATATTACATTACTTTTTTTTAATAACATTTAATTCAATCTCATTGAAAACAAATGGAAAATTTAGACGTATACACTTTTAATTCTAACATTCATATTCACTACTTTTCATCTAAACTTAAAAAGAAGTGCAAGTTTTAATTTTGACAACAAATAAAAAAAAAACACAAAGATTCATTAAAAGTATAGATTTATACATATAATAAGAATGCATTTTTGAGATGTAAGTATAAAAAGAAAAAGAGTTTACACACTAATAATATATTTTTTTCACATAATTTAACAAGTTTAACATCTCCTATAATTGTTAATGTATACAAACTAAATTAACTAAACTAATTAGAAATTATAAGCAATTATATATGTATATATAGACGCCATTAAGAATTACAATTACTTGTACAAGTTGCTGAAAAATTGAATTTGATTACCACTAATGATATGTTTCCTTTTCATGCTATCTATATAAGAAATTCTTGCCTTTTAAAGTAAATTTAATAAATATTTATTTATTTTTAATAGTTATTGAATATTTTGCAGCCAACCTTATTATGATGTTTTTTTCTTTATTGACGAAAAGGTACCACTAATCATCAAGTCCAAACTAAAGTATTGCTGTAATATAGAATGAGTTGAATGTACAAATTATAATAATAATAATAATAATGTTATTATTATTATTAAAATCTGTAGAATTTGACATAAAAGTACTTAGCATTTTCTTACCATATTTACATGCAAATATTAGTTATTACGTATTTGAGAGAAGAGTGAGATATAAACTAGAAACTGATGTGTTTTTCCCACCCTTCAATGTAAACCATCAAGTGAGTAGGCGAGAGGCTCGGAACCAGGTTTGGTGTAGCTTTTTCACGTCAATATTAGAAACGGGAAACTACACCAACAAAGAGAAAATTGCCCTCAGAAAGTGAGAGAAAATTTTCAATACACATTTTCTCTCTACTTTCAACAATTCCTTGCCTTTCTCTGTGATTCTGCAGCAGCTCTTCTCAGAATCACAGGGTGCAATAGGTTCTTTCTTTTTGGCTTTCCCTCAGAATTTAACTAAACTATGATGCCATTTTGATCATGATCAGGTTCTTCATGGAAGGCTTGGATTATATTCTGTTAGTTAACGTCTTAGATTTGAATTAGAATCTGGTTGGAATTTTTGTTGTTGTTGTTGCTTTTGAGTTGGTGTTGGTTGAGCCAAGTCATGGCGCCAGAGCTAGCCTTGCCATTCTCTGTTGTATCTGTGGTTGAAGATGTTCTTCAGACGCACGGAAGCCGTTTAAGCGACATTCACTTGGCGTCAAGGAAGGCTGAAGAAGCTTGTACATATCCTCTATCTCTCTCTTTTCCATTCTTGATTTCCCTTTTTTCAGACAATGTTCACATTCAATCATTGACAACGTTGTTTTTTGGCCTAGAGTGAATGACACTTGTTTGTGTTGTTTAATTTTAAGTATAGAATTCGGATACAAGTTTCTTAAATGCTTTTGGTGTTATTTTCAATCAGAATTGAAGTTTCATGTCGTTAATGTTAATATGCATAATAAAAGATTTCATTAAACATCAAATACCAGTTATTGAAGTGAAATTCTGATTCTGATTAGATATCAATAGCAAGAGCATTTAAGGAATCACCAGTTTTGTGGTTCTTTTGATTGGTTGTCGTAAACCCTATATGTTGATGGCGTCACAATAAAAAATACACGTTTGATGGTTGCTAGAATGCATGAAACTAAGAGTAGTGAGTGGTATTGCAGCCTCAAGAAGGAATGAAGCAGCTGGGTGGCTGAGAAAGACAGTTGGAGTCGTTGGAGGGAAAGACATTCCAGATGAGCCTACTGAAGAGGATTTCAGGATTGCATTACGTAGTGGCATTGTCCTCTGCAATGCTCTTAACAAAATTCAACCCGGAGCAGTGCCTAAGGTTCGCTTCTGTTTCATGAAATTGAAATCTAGATTACAGTTCTTCTGCCCTCTGATTATGATTTATACATGCATGTTATTGACATTGGATATAATCAATATCATTATTACTCTCTGACAAATGACAATGATTGAACTTGTATTGTTAGGTAGTTGAAGTCCCCTCCGATAGTGTTATCATTCCTGATGGGGCAGCTCTGTCTGCTTACCAATACTTTGAAAATGTAAGGAATTTTCTAGTAACTATGGAAGAAATGGGGCTTCCCACCTTTGAAGTGTCTGATCTAGAACAGGTGAGGCTAAGAGAGTCCATTTCCATTTATTACTTTGATAGATTCAAATCACTCAATGCTGCATTATTATAATGCAATTTTATTCGACTTTAACATATTTTTCTTCCGTGTACAGGGAGGAAAATCTTCGAGGATAGTGAATTGTGTTTTAGCACTTAAGTCTTACAGTGAATGGAAACTGGGAGGAAAAAATGGGTCATGGAAATATGGTGGGAATCCAAAGCCACCTACCAATGCTAAACCACCTATTATGAGGAAAATCTCAGAACCATTCATGAGGTCTTTGTCAAAGGGTATTACGTTAGGCGATAAAGATGGGTTACTGAATGATATTTCTACAAACAGTGAAGGGGTTAGAGAGTACTATCATTTATAATCATCTTTTTCTTTTGTGTCTACATGTAGAGAATGAATATAATATCTGTCTGAGGTTTTTGGTTGGATTGGTATTTGCAGGGTTCTATATCCTCCTTGAATTTACTAATTCGTGAAATTTTATCTGATAAGAAGCAAGAAGATATTCCCATTGTAAGGGTTACTGCTTATCCTTAACTTCAATATACAATTTTTTGTTCACTAGTTCATTGTAAATTGAGTTTTTCAGTTTTTACCTTTTTATTTATTTTAAATTTACTCTCCTCTGAATAGCCAATATCTGTTGCTATTACAGTTGGTCGAGTCTCTACTTAGCAAAGTCATGGAGGAGTTTGAACAACGCTTGCTAATCCAACAAGAAATGGTGTGTTTTCTCTGTCTTGTGGCAAAGTTCAACCTCATTGGTGACACCAATCAAAAAGAATTTTTTCATACTGTTTTGCTTGAATGTCTCCTCACAAAACTTGAGTCCACGAGTCTCACTGAATTTTATGTCAATTTTTTTATTTTTGCAGTTCAAAACAACTCAAGACTGTAAGGCACTGCCTGAAGCAGAGGATTCCAATGTGAAATCTGCTTGTAATGGTGAAGAGGTAAATCTAAGATTTCAGGAGACTTTTGCAAAATGCTCAGGAAATTGCAAGTGGACGTATTCAAATATTGCTTGGTATCATGATGCAACTTTATGTAACTTAATTTTCTGTTCAGTCAATTATTAAGATGGAAGAAGATGAAGATGTAGAGGTTAAACAAAAGGAATGTGATGATGCGAAGTACAATGCCAATGAAGAACCAAACAGCCAGCATTTTAAGCACCAAGAGTTATTTCAGAAGCAAAACGTGAACGTCCAGGTAACTTGTGCCAAAATAATGTTAAATAACCACACACTTGCACCATGTATAAGTCTAATACGATACCATATAAACATGCAACTAGAGCTAGATTGAATGGTTTGACTCGATTTTTCCTAGGAAGTCTATTGCCTGAACATGGACCCTGAATAAGTTAGAACATTGCTTCCGTAATGCAATATGCATAAGAAAAAGTAACCAATTTGATGTTGACAATCCTTAGGAATTGAAAATGATGGTTCATCAGGCAAAAACAGGAATGCAGGTTCTGCAACATAAATACCAGGAGGATATGATCTATCTAAGTACGTATAATGCTTTTAAAAAAACCAACATTTTTTACAAAAACATCTATATAGTCTAGCTGATTACCACCTACCCTTAATAGGTAAACAACTGCATGGCCTAGCTTCTGCTGCTTCAGGATATCAGAAAATTCTTGTAGAAAACCGCAAGTTATATAATCAATTGCAAGACCTGAAAGGTAAAACTCAAGTGGTCAGAGTCTAAACAATTTTCTCCCTTTATATCCACAAATTCTGAATAAGACTAATTGGCCAAATTTGATACGACGGTAGGAAATATTAGGGTGTACTGTAGAGTTCGTCCCTCAAAAGGTGCCCAACCAAATCATCATTGCCCTGTCAGTAACATAGATGAAGGAAGTATCTCACTCATAGTGCCATCCAAAAACGGGAAAGACGGGAAGAAGACATTTAATTTCAACAGAGTCTTTGGTCCTTCTTCAACCCAAGGTTGGTCTTTCTATTGCCCTTCCGTAAAAGTTATTGTCACTCTATATATGTTTGCTCATGGTTTCTTTTTTGTTTTCTGTAGCGGAGGTTTTCTCAGATACACAACCACTGATTCGTTCGGTTCTTGATGGCTACAACGTGTGTATATTTGCTTATGGTCAGACAGGATCAGGAAAAACACACACTATGGTGAGAGATTTAGACTAGAGCATCTTGTTACTTCCTCTATGTTTTCTGCCTCTTACTTACAAGTAATAACTGTCGTATTGCATCTTTGTATTGATACAGTCTGGACCAGACAATTATTCTGAGGAAACAGTGGGTGTCAACTACCGCGCACTGAAAGATCTTTTCCATCTCTCAGAGCAGAGAAAAGACACCATTCACTATGATATATCTGTTCAGATGCTTGAGATTTACAATGAACAAGTCAGGGACCTATTAGCGACAGACAGTGCTACCAAAAGATATCCTTTCTCTATACGAAACTAGTTGTTTTCTTTATACTGGATTTATGCATGCCATTTTAATTTAGTGATTGTATTGCTCATGTTTTTGACCCTTTAACCCTTCATACACTAGAAATTCGCAACAGTTCTCATAATGGCATTAATGTGCCAGATGCAAACCTTGTTCCTGTTTCATCCACTTCCGATGTCTTAAATTTAATGAACTTGGGACAAAAGAACCGAGCAGTTAGTTCTACTGCCATGAATGATCGGAGTAGCCGTTCTCATAGGTACAGACGAAGTTTATCTCTTAAATTCTTCAACTTAAAGCATTGATTTCCTTTCAAAAATATGATCCAAAAAAAGAAAAAGTAGGCTTGGTAACTTCATTATAGGTTTTGGTATTTTTCCCATTACCATTTCAGTTGGTGGGAAAACTAGCATCCCGTTTTAGTGGGTTAGACTATTAAGACATCGTGGTCCTTCTTTTGACCATTTACGTTTTCCATCACAATATTAATTGGTACTTGCTTATAATGCTATGATTGCAGCTGCTTGACAGTTCATGTTCAAGGAAGAGAGCTTGCATCAGGGAACAGTCTTCGTGGTTGTATCCACTTGGTTGACTTGGCAGGAAGTGAGAGGGTTGATAAATCTGAGGTCACAGGAGATAGGCTGAAGGAGGCACAACATATTAACAAGTCTCTTGCTGCTTTAGGAGATGTAATTGCTTCACTTGCCCAAAAGCAATCACACGTTCCTTATAGGAACAGCAAACTTACTCAGCTACTTCAAGATTCTCTCGGTATGCTTTCATTGCTTTTATACTATATAATTTTTTCAATTACTACGGTTTCTCTTCACTTAGTTTTTATCTGTTATAGAGGTGATTTGTTTATGTGTACCAGGAGGCCAAGCAAAGACACTCATGTTTGTTCATGTTAGTCCCGAGCCAGATGCCATTGGAGAAACAATCAGTACATTGAAGTTTGCAGAAAGGGTATCCACAATTGAACTCGGTGCTGCTCGAGCTAACAAAGATAGTTCAGAGGTCAAAGAGCTTAAAGAACAGGTTCTTACAATTTGTCTGTGTTCTTAAACAATTAGTACATCAAATTAATGGGTGCGTATATCATTATATCTGCACATTGCGCATTTTCAACATGAATGTTTCTACTGCCTTCTTTGTCAGATTGCGAGTCTGAAGGCAGCCGCCTCAGCCAGGAAGGATGGAGAATCGGAACAATTTCATCAGTCTGCAAATAGCATTACTGAAACTCCAAAGTCCAAATCTCAATTGTCTTCCATTGCACGGTCACCTACTTCCTCTCATGGAAATCGTAAGCCACCAAGGGAAGATTCCAGTAGCACGGTGGAGGTAACGTATTGTCAACCATAACTCCACGAAATTAATTTAATACATCATTGGTATAACTTTACTTTTAGAGATGACTCTCATTTTCTCACAAAAATTTTGACAGTAAACTGATTGTGACAAGCTGTCTTGAACACAGAATAAGCTGATCTACTCACATATTTAGTAATCTCATCTCTGGACATAATGATCCTAAATTTCGAAGGTGATTTACCTGTAGTAATACTATGGGAATCTAAAAGTACAACAGTAACGGTTCATGCATGGAATGTGTGAAGAGTTCTCATTGTCAGTCAATCATAAAGTATCATGCATAAGTTTGTTGACTTTTATAATAATCACCTTAATATCTATCATAATAATTTCATTGATTGATAACGTGAAACATTTTACCTTGGTAGTGCGCAAAAATTAAATACAAAGTATGTGAATGAATGTCCTTCATGCATGTGAAAAATGGTTTTGTAGGACAAGAAAAAGGCTACTCCGAAGCTGACGAAAAGAGGAAGCCTTGATCCCTGGGAAATTAGGAACTCACCACCTTGGCCATATCATGCAGAGGAAAATGGAAATGAGGATGATAAGGAATTGGTTTCTGGGGATGGTCTTGGTAAGAGTACAAAAAGGAATGGCCGCTTAAGTACTGAAAATAACCTCGTGGGAGACTGTGACACAGAAAGCAAGCGGTCATCTTCTCCAATGCTAAGTCCCACGTTTCATTCTGACCCTTCCAAAATATGCACGGAGGTGGCCACCACAAATGACTGTGATGAACTTGAGTTAGCAAGCAGTGAAAGTTCAGAATCAGACAAGAGTTGGCAATCACGTCCACATGTGCCTAAAACAACCTCTCTTTCCAACGGAGTAGTAGCTAAAACAAAAAAATCAGCACATCCAAGAAAAACCAGGTATTTCACTTCATGTTATACTTGTGAAAGGATCATACGTGTTATTGAGTTACTGTTGACTAACTTTTTATATATTTTTTTGTGTGTGTGAACAAGGAGTACGATCCCGTTATTGTCTCCTTCATCATCAAGGAGACAGCCAACCGTAGTTAGTCAACAGAGAAAGCATCTAGATGCTAAAAGAAGAACTGGAAATGCCAAATGAGAAAGCTGCTCAAGATGTTTTGTTGCTTCACCACCCTAACATTTTTGTTTGGGTTTGTGTATCTATAATTTAGTTGCGCAGAGAGAGGCCTTTTTTTTCATTAGAGGGGCATTAAAATAGTTACCTGTGTTTCTCCGGTGGTGAGCATGAGTTCCATTCCAAACCATCTTTTTATACAAAGCTGATTTTTGTAAGAAAACTCCACCACCCTTAGTTTCCTGTGCCCGGAGATTGATGAATGGAAAGGAGAATAAAGAAACGCAGGTTCATACTTTTGTTTAACTCTTGTTGCCCACAACATGTCATTGGCTAACTTTTGTATAGAAATATGTGAACAAATGTCTACCCACAAGGGTTAGGATCAGTACAGTGGAAAGGGTTCAAGGGTTATTATTGCAACACAGTGAAAGTGGTTGAAAGTTGTTGGTTTAGGTAAAGAAGTTAATCTTTCGAACGTGACTAATTAAGGTTGAAACTTCTCTAAAGCATTGTGTTTATGTTCTTATTATTGTTTATAATGATTATGAGATGTGTTTTAGACCATATTAACTCACTTTTATTTTAGTATTTTAATAAACACAAGTATAGCATAATGCTTTATTTATAATATTTTTCTAATTTTAAAATATTTATTTATAAAATATGGTGTAATTTTTTATAATTCTTTTATTTTATAATTTAAATATATATATATATAATGATAAAATATTGATGTATTGTATTATAGAATTAGATTGATCCATTTTCAGTTTTCTTATTTTGAGTAAATAAATGATTCAATTAAAAATTGAGGTTAAATTTTAAAAATGACAAACCTAATTCATACTGCTTCTATCAAATAAGAAAGTAGGATAATGGAGAATGAGACTAAAGATTTTTTTCCCTAAATTATACATTTCATTTCAATAAAAAGTATTTTGATAACACATAACTTAGGGACCATGGATGATGACAAGGAGTCCTCACTTCACCTTGGAAAGAGATGAATGAGAACTTAAAACATGAGAATTGTCAATTATAAAATCTTATTTTACTCTACTGGACAGCTCTTTTTTAAAAAAATTCATTCACTGCATAACAATTCATAAAATATTATGTTTTATTCGTAATATCTAGGAATTTTCATTGAAAGGGGGAATAGAAGTGTAGAATTTATACAAGTTTATAGATTAAAAAAATAATTTTGAAAGTAAAATCACTTTCATAATTCCTCAAATTAATAATAAAAATAAAATAACAGATGTTAATTATCAGAGAATAAATTTTGATATAACTTAATAAAAATATTGTAGGACATGCTTTTATATTTTAATATAAACGTGTGATATAATTTGAAAAATAATAATTAAATTTATATTTTGCTTAAGTTCTTATTCATTTAATTATGTATTTGAAGTATGTATGAGATATGTGAACTAGTTTTAGAATTTCATTGAGGATGGTATTTGTGTTTTAGTTGACGGATAAGATTAATAAAATCAAGGTAGTGAAGATAGTAAAAATAAGTTGGATTTTTGGTCTTTGAATTGAAAATATATAGACTCAAAACGAAAGGGAGTGAGCATAGTAAATGTGTATGGCTAGCAATAGAAATCCAAGTCCCTTTTTGGTTTCACAAAGATAGTCACTTCATTCACTTCTTCTCCTACCATCTTGTTTCCATCTCTTCCTCTTCTTTCTCTCTAAAAACAAAAATCAAAATATTTTCTCCTTTTTTCATGATAGTAAAGATAAAGTATATATAGAGCATATTTTTTAGTATTGTTTTGAATAAGTTCTTTGTCTTTTTCCTAATCTTCATCCCTTCCTCTTTCTACATGCATGCTTAGGGATTTTGGATGTAAAGTAGGATTTTGGGTTTGAGTTTGATTATGAGATGTTTGATGGCTAAGATTTTAATCTTTAAGGAGATCAAAATGCTTATTGAAATTCTTTTGTTTCATTTTTTCCAACTTTGCTTTCTTTAGGATTAAAAAAAAAAAAAGAACTTAGGGTGATGAAAACTAATTTTATTTCAAAACCACAAATTTAGTTAAAAGGTAATGTATTTGTTTGTTAAGTTTAAATCATAGTACGTAAATGTTTAATGATTAAATTAATATTTTGTTGAAACGTTTGAAACTAGAGTATATTTTATGGACTTTATTAGTTTTGATCTTTTGTTTTGTTAAAGATGGTGACATTTTTATGATTTTGAGTTATTTATTTTAAATGAATATGTGAAAGGATGGAATTATTGAATTTATTCTCATGTCTATGTATTAGATCTAATGATAGATTGAATTTAGCAAGTTTAAAAAAGTTTTGGTACATGCTAGAACTTAATAGAATATGCTTTTATATAATTGGATGCATGAAAACAAAAAGAAAACAAGAAATTTAAAATTGGTACAAATGTCTTTCCTCGCCTTTCTTCTCACATGGGAGGAGAACCTCGAAGACCATCTCCTTAAAAATCAAATTCCTTACAAATCTATCTTCCTATTAAACACCTTAAAACAAACATAATTATTGATGTTAATAAGAATCATTTCTCGTTTACATTGTTAAGATTTTTTTACCACTATTATTTAGTTAGAGTGTTCTGAGTTAATGTTGAAAGTTTTTTTTTTTTTTTAAAACAAAGTGAACTGTTTTTTTTATATATTTGTAGTGATTTTTTTATCAATGAGATCAATAATACCTTTTGTCAATTACTTACTAGAATTTGTTCTTTAATATCTACTAAGAAAACTTTTGGCCAATAATAATTAGGATTTTTTTTATCAATGTTAGCTAATAAAATTTTTTAACTAACATTAACTGAAAAGTCAATAAAAAAATTTCAACCAAGAACATTGTAGGAATAAACTTGATTAATATTATAGCCTAAAGTCAATGTAAACTAAAAACAATCTCAAACCAAAGATCTCAATCAAGAAAAAACTTTGATTAAAAAATAAAATTAATATATTAATTAAAATAGATCATTAACATTAATAATTTTTAATATTTAAATATTTTTTTTGTATTAGTGATAGTTAAAAGAATTTAGTCAAACAAACAAAATTAAATTCAATAAATTCAATAAAGTTTGAAGTGTCTAATTAAACAAAATATTTAAAATGAAGTAATTTAAGATAAGATCAATTAATATTTTATAAATTGTGAAACTTTTAAAATTTAATTCTTTATATATAAATAACAGCTCCCCTTATTGGTAATTAAAAAAAGTTAAAATGAATAAAAATGAAAATATACTTATTCTTGTCATTAAAGTGTTGAACTATCTTGATTTAATTTAGGTTGCCAAAAATATATTTTGGCACTACAACTACTCATTTATTAAACGGCAAAGTAAATTCACAAAAATATTGTAATTTTAAATAATTGAAACAAAAAATTACTTCTATAACCTATTCATTAATTTTTCATTATAAAAGTATATCTTTAGAAAAAATAAATGATAAAATACACATAATATATAAGCAATAAAAATACTCAAAGTTATATAATATCTTTATAAAAGATCAAACAATGTTATGTTTTTATTTTTTATTTTTTCAAATTGAGGAAGAATACAAAATAACGTGATACTGGTGGGTGGAGATGATAAAAAAATAAGTGGTATGGCCAATTTTATTTATTTATTTTGATTATAATTATAATATAATTGAATAAAAAGTCAACAAGAGTGTCTAAAAGGAAAAGTGGACCCAACAATATCAACTTATTATGTGGGCGACAGATAATAGCCTTTCCAGCTGGTAACCGCAGGGATACCAAAACCACGTGGCCACGTCACCATCACTTTCTCTATATATAATAACTTTTTAAATTTTTTATAAAACATTTTTTTCTTCATTTTATTCTTTATCACTTTATATTTAATATTATTAAGATTAATAACTAATGAAGAGTTTTTAAGTTTAAAAAAAGATTAATCTTTAATATGAATTTTCTAAACTAATTTGACTGTTTACTTTGGACAGCTATATATATAATTAAGAAATTGAACTTTCTTAAGAGAAATAGGAAAGAAGAATACAATTCTCATGATTAATTAAAAATTTAATTATTGATATATTAATGATTTGTTATGAATGTAAAATATATTAATTGCAATTTTTTCTCATTGAAAAAGTGATATTACTCACTTCATCATTTAAAGTAAATTGATTACTTTAGAAGACAGGATGAGAAAGAAAAGGTTGATAACTAATATTTTCCTAAATTACTTCTATTATTTGAGAATATTATGAGAAGTAATGCATTTTATTGAATAAACGTAATGGACCCCTTAACAATGACTTAAATTTGTTGAGACAATGATTAGCTGGAAAACATACTTGGAAATAGGAAAATAAATTAGGATAATGTTGTCACCAACATTTTGACTTTTGGTTTTATAGTCTTTCTTTTGAGCAAACTGATGCCAACTTCTTATGTTATGCATGCTAATTCAATTACAGCTCAGCAAATTAGAAAAAAAATGTTTCCAATAAATTAAATTAAATTATGTTTGGTTAATAAAGATGAATATCATTTACTAATATAGACTCAAATAATTAAGTAAAGTTGCAATAATATTAAAATAAACTATTATTTAAAAATATAAATAGTAGACTTGGTTTAATTTTTAAAATTTAATTACATTTTTGTTCACTCTCACATTTGGTATATGGTTTTGTTGCAGTAAATAAAAACTAAAAGAAAAAATATAAATCAATGAATGGAAAAAGTCGTCTGTAAAATATTCTTATCACCAAAGTTTATGCCATAGTTAGGATTTAATAATTTTCTTTAATAATAATAAGCTAACTCCATAAATGTTAGAAAAGTTTTTATTTTAAGATAAATACTCTCGTCTGTCACTATTATTATTAGTATTATTATTATTATTATTATAATAATAAAAAAAGCTTGACACTGATATTTTTTTTATAATTTATGCTTTACATTATTCCTTGAGAAAATATCAATTACCAAATTACATATTAAAAAAATCCTCTCAATAAAAATAAAGAAGATATTAAAAAATCAGCAAAGAGAATAATTTACTCATTGGCGAAATTTTTTTTTTTCTTAATTAGAAATTGGATGGACAACGAGATTAAAGGACAGACGTTGACGTTTTTCGCAAAGACTGTGACAGGGAAACAGGATTTGCTTAGACAAATCTTTGCTTCCAAAAATCAAGATAGGGACATTGGAAGATTAACCCCAGTTTTGATAATTACTAAGATATTAATAGAAAAAAAGGTTATTTACACAAATATCCCCCTCATTCTAAATTTCATTAGTAATTTCCAAAAATCATTACTTGTTTTATGCATTTTGTTTTTTAATAAATTTATGTGCACTTTCACAGAATTATTCGTAGACACCTGTAATGATAATAAAATATTATAAATCTATATATTATTTAGAAACAGAGATATATAGAGGGGTACTGATGTAATTTCAGGAATACGGGTTGCGTTTCATGTTCTGAACTAACAAAAAATTGAGGTTTAGATTTAGGAAGAAAACGTGACGATGAGGTTCTCTCTACGCGTTTCCTGTGTCTAGAAACTTTTCTCTACCAATCAAATTACAGAGCAAGATCTCTCCTTTTTCTTCTCTCTCTCCGAGTTCTTGTTGCCTCCATCCACACTCACTCACAGCTACTAGGGTTTATGATATTTTCCTCCAAATGCTGAATCTTCCATCTCCACTTTTAACCTGTGAGTGTTGCTTTTCCCACATATCCACTCCCATCTTCTATTTCACTTTATGTTCCTTTGAAACGCAGCATCCTAGTTAGGTGGCCAAGCATATTCTCAAATAGCAATTTTAAAAATTTGATGGGTTCTGGCAGCTATTGTAATCGCCAATTTGCTTCCTAATTTTTTAAATTGTATGGGTTTGTTTTGTTTTCGAAAGTAAGTTTTTTTGTAATGTTTTATTGTGAAATGCAAATTATCTAAGATCTGTTATAAAGTTCCAGATTCTTTGCTCCATGTATTTACTGAATAGGGGGAGTTATAATTAAAATACTAAATGGATCTTACTTTGAAAATAAACAGTGTTATATTATAGTGTGGTCTCTATCGCTGTCTCTTGTTTGTGTGAATTGTGTTGCTAAGTCGTATTATTGACATCCTAAAAGCATGTAGATCTGCTTGAGATAATTGAGTCTTTTGGATTTCTTTTCATTGTTGATCATGAATCTTATTTTGGCTTTTATTCTTGTTTTGGAATTTGTGTGGATGATTAGGATTTCTTCACCGGGGTTCCAGAAATGTTTAGTTTTGAACTAAGATGAGTAGGACTGAATTATCTAATATGAAGCAGCCACCTGTCCCATTGGCAACCCTGATTGGTCGGGAGCTAAGAAATGGAAAAATTGAAAAGCCTTTTGTGAAGTATGGGCAAGCTGGCTTGGCAAAGAAAGGAGAAGATTACTTTCTAATCAAGACGGATTGCCAGAGAGTTCCTGGGGATTCGTCAACACTTTTTTCTGTCTTTGCGGTATTATTTATTTTCTTGGTTTACATTTTCTGTTACTTAACATGATTAGTGTCCTTTTTGCTTTTGGTGAAATGTTTCGGATAGATATCTGAACAATAAGAGATGAGAATATAGCCTAACATAAGGCTGAATTGGTAATCAGTGATACGGTTATGCACACTGGAGACATGTTTGTTTCTCAGGTTTGGTAAATAAATGAGAATTGAAATGTATATTTTCTTTCTTCTCCTATATTTTTCTCAGTGATCAAGTGGAGCGTCAATTTATTCCCACAATGGTTATGATATCCATAAGGAATTCTTGATTGGCAGATCTTTGATGGGCATAATGGTATGTCTGCTGCTATTTTTGCGAAGGAAAACATACTAAGTAATGTTTTGAGTGCAATACCCCAAGATATCAGTAGGGACGAGTGGCTTCAAGCTCTGCCTCGTGCTCTTGTTGTTGCTTTTGTGAAAACTGACATAGAGTTTCAGAAAAAAGGTACATTTCAGAATTTTCTTTGCATCCCTGTTGAAGTTCACCAAGGGCACTTTTCCAACCTTTTAATTTCACCTTCAGGGGAAACTTCTGGAACAACAGCTACATTTGTTCTGATTGATGGATGGACTGTTACTGTTGCATCCGTTGGGGATTCCCGTTGCATATTAGATACACAGGGAGGTGTTGTTTCTCTCTTGACAGTTGATCACAGATTGGAAGAAAATGCAGAAGAGAGGGAACGCATTACTGCCAGTGGTGGTGAAGTAGGAAGACTGAACGTTTTTGGAGGCAATGAGGTATATTGTAATCTTCATATTCCTTTCTAATCGGTGAATTTTTAACTAGCAATTTTGGTTCCTTGATATATTTTATAGGTGGGGCCTCTTCGCTGCTGGCCTGGTGGATTGTGTCTTTCTAGATCAATTGGTGACACGGATGTCGGAGAATTTATTGTGCCAATACCACACGTTAAGCAAGTGAAGGTTAGCTGGTTTCATTTTAAAGTCTTAGTTTATTGATGGATGATCATTTTTATGTGGATGTGTTTAATTCTGTATTTCAATACTAACTATCATTTTGGTTTGCCAGCTTTCAAAAGCAGGTGGAAGACTTATTATAGCTTCTGATGGCATTTGGGATGCTTTATCTTCTGATATGGCTGCCAAGTCATGCCGGGGTCTACCTGCAGAGCTTGCTGCAAAGCTGGTGGTTAAGGTGATGATTAATTTAGGAAATCTTACTATTTTTTCAGGAATAGGTGTGCCATTATATTCTGTACTCTAAATGCTTTGTGTTCTTGTTTTCACTTTTTTTTAACAGGAAGCTCTAAGGTCAAGGGGGCTGAAGGATGATACAACTTGCCTCGTTGTAGATATTATTCCGTCAGATCAACCTGTATTACCAACAATTCCAACAAAGAAGCATAATGTGCTAACTTCCCTTTTATTTGGAAAGAAATCTCAAAACTCTGCAAACAGAAGTACCAATAAGCTTTCTGCTGTAGGTGTTGTGGAGGAATTATTTGAAGAGGGTTCTGCTATGCTTACAGAGAGGTATCTCAGACTGTAAATACTAAATTTATATTTGCATGCTGTCCGTTACCTTGTCAACTACGTGGTGGAAAGTGAGAACAAAAGTGTTTCTTTTCTCAATACATGTATCTGTGATACTTAGAGTCTGTTTTCCTAAAATGCAGATTGGGTAAGGATTTTCCATCTAAGACGAATTCTGGGATGTTCCGCTGTGCGGTTTGCCAAGCAGATCAACCCTCTGTAGATGGTTTATCAGTGAACACTGGATCCTTTTTTTCTCCAGTATCTAAGCCATGGGAAGGTCCGCTCCTCTGCACTAACTGTCAGAAGAAGAGAGATGCCATGGAAGGAAAAAGGTCTAGCAGGCCCTCAGAAACAGCATAGTAATACAGTATTGTAGTAACATAGTAAATATTAGTATAATTCTTCTCTGGCAGTGTGAGCATGCTTGCATAGTTGGGTGGTGATTGTCTAAGGTGTGTAAGAATGAGGTTGAGATAGCCAGATTAGGTGTATTGGAGGATGTTGCAAGTTTGTTTTTGGTGTGTGCTCTGCTGTTGGACTGACAGAACAAACAACGTTGCCTATTAGATTACTTCTAACAGTTTGGTACTAACCGCATGTAAAATTAAATGACAATTTCATGGTTATCTCTTTGTAACTATTTGCTACGTCTTCATGTGTGACTGTTAACAACCAGATGATGCTCAACATTTTTTTTTTTTTTAAAAAGTCTGTATAAAAATAATTGATACTGCTTCAGATAATTTGCAATTCACCCTATTATTAATTAAGGATATTGCAGTAATCGTGTTTAAAATAATTTTCTGAGGTAGATATTTCAGCCATATCTTAAGAGGTTAGGCTAGGCTCTTTCTGTAAACGCGAGCTTTAAATGGACAGAATGGTTAATTTGATTATTCAGTGTACGAAGCATTCAATTTAATTGTAAATTAAAATAAATTAAAATAAAGTTTCTAAGAATAATTTTTATCCTTTACATTTATTTTCATTTTGGATAAAACTTTGCATGTTATTATTAAAATGTAATTCAGTTTTGTTATTATTAAAATATAATTTAATTAATATTTATAAGAACTAAATCACATTTCAATAAATGATAAATTGAAACGTATGTTGACTTGAGACAATAAATGTGAAAAATCAATACGACCTTAAAAAATTCATTTTTAATATTGAAATTGCAGTAATAGCAATGTACTGTCTGCCTGTAAGCCTTAGCATAGAAGCATTAAATGCCTATAGAAAAACGTGAAAATCAATTTTGGCACCTACCAAACGTCCCGTGTTAATACAAAATGACACACTAATAATGGGTTAAAGGATTAGAAGTAAACATTAAATTAATATAATTTGAATGCATTAATATAATTAAGAGATATAGTCACTAACACAGTAATATAATTAGAAAATAGTTCTACATTATCTTCATAAAAAATATATCTTATAGCATCTCTTACCCAGACTCTTAAATCCTCCATAGAACATGAAGATCTTAAACATAAGACATTGAAACTTAAAACTAAAAAAATATTTACTTATCTATAACAATTAAGAATAAAGATTGATTTTTGTGACTGTCTTTTTTACACATTTTTTACTTCTTTTTAACCTTAGCATATCTTTAGTGACTAATTTTGTAGTTTCCATCATCTACATATAATGAACAACTGTAATAAAAATTGAAAGTATTTTTATCATATAATTGTAATAACTAATAAAAAGTAAAATATTTTTTTTATAGTTTCTTATGATTTTACTTTTCATGTAATAGTGATTATTTTTCATTGTAATAATAGTTATATCAAAAATTTTAACTGTACTAATATTTTGTTATCGTGAAAAATGTAAAACATTCAACACTGTAGACGTATATTACAAGAAAATCTTAAAAATGATATGATAAGATGAAACACGCTCAAATTGAAATAAGACTTCGTTATATTTATTAGAGATGCTCATTCATTCTCTAATATACTTTACTATCAAATGAGATTTATTAGAATTATAAAATCACGTAAAATTCAATTTTAATGGAGTCTCGTTAGGAAAAGTATTTAACTAACACCCTTCTACTATTACCAATGAAAAAAAGTATATTAGAAGGAATACATTATTGCCTATAAATAACTCGTCTAACGTAAGAATCTACACCAAGGTTTTAATTGTGGACAAAAAGGATCTGGATTGTCTAGGTACAAGTATGACAGAGTTTTGGTAACAAACAAACCTGTTTCCAGCATTTTAGTATTTGCTATGACGGAGTTTCACGAAAGTACATCGGTTCTGAATTCGATATTGTCCTACACTGCAGGTCTGGAACCATCAATTTGGTTAATAGAAAACTTAACATGGCTTAAACACAACTAAAAAATTGTTGATGTATTCTCTAGGGTTGCCACTCTCTGGTAGTCTCATATCTTTATTGAAGGGGAATCCTATTATATAGCAGTGTGAAAACATCATGATTTCTTAATAGCAATACTGTACTAAATGCTGAAATTTCTTATATTCTTAGTTATGCATTATTTTGGCTTTCACACCTACTTGTAGTGGAAATGCCAAGTTCTGCAAACCTTAATGGATGCGTAGTCCGTGGCAAGAAATATCACTCATAATCTTATTCTCATCTTCGTAATAGAATTTTGATAGTATATCCACTTATATTGCTGTGCTGAAAAATTAGGGTATTACGAATATAAAAATTCGAGCGTTTAGCAATATTCTAAGGTAACTGAAGCAGTTTTATTGATAGAAATCCATGGGCTCAATTCCGATCCCATTTAGTTACATCTTTTGCAATTCAATCTTTGATTAATGCCATTTTTTCTATACATTTCACAGGAACATGAAGATAAGACTCAAGAAATAACGAAGTACTAAATTTCTAAGATCCCAATGGCGAAATTTAAACAGTTTTTTTTTCTCGCCGACCATGAATCACCCGTAATAGTCTGGAAAATAATTACAAGTGATAGGCTGTCATTTCAAACATAGCAAACTTTAAGTAGAACTATATATTTCCAAATTTTTAGTGGATTAGTAATATTCATACCCAAACTACAAGTAATGGACACCATAATATGTTCTTCTACACCTCTCCATATATAAGAAAATAACCATGGGAAACTGAAATTCAGAATGCTAAAGAATATATTGGGAAAAAAATAAAACAAAATCAAACCAAAGCATTCATTACAAATGCTGCTTCAGAAGGCTACGATTCTTACAGAAGTAGATGCTTCCGTTAGATGGTCAGATTTACTCTAAAACAACCCTTCACCTGCCAGTCAATAAACAAACGTTAAGTTAAAAGCAACCTAGCTGTGATTACGGATGTAAATCGGAGCCAAGTCAATCCTACTTATTTGAAGTTCAAGTTTGGCTTGTGAAAAAAAAAATAGTTATTCTAGTTTGGGTCATTTACATGAACAAATCTAACCAAATTTGAGCTTAACTTGTTTACAAAAAGATAAAGTTTGAAATTGCCTTGCTTAGCTTTATTTACAACTGATTTTTCGTTATGATTTTTTTCTTAAATTATTTTACAACTTTATCAATTTGGTATTTAGTAAAGATGTTAAATATTAGATGATAAACTACAAATACAAACATATGCTGAAGATGTGGCACGGAATTCAAACATATTATAGACTAGTACAATTTCATAATCCATTAAATAAAAGATTCCAAACTTGCAAAAACAAATCTTCAAAATCTAATATTAATGCTCAACAAAATTCAGCTGATTTCCATAATGAATATAAAAATAATGAAGGCTAGTAAAATCTGCATCATCAATTAAAACAAACAAGTTATTCACATGTTGTCAATGTCGACTTTGTCTTCTAATAATTGAATTCACTCTCAAGCTTAAGATTGTTTATTTCATTAACAAAACCAAACAAAGCTTCATTGAGCATTTAACGAGTTGAACTTGAATAGTTGACTAATAGCTAGACTCATTTAACCTAGTCATAACCCACGTAATCAACTCCTGAAAATGGTTACCAATTGTGTAGAAGAAACAACTACTTACAACATATCAGTTTTTGCATCTATAGTTAAGAGAACTTACGCAATTCATCCAAGGAAGTTTTGTCAATGCTCTCTCCGCTCTTGATGAGGCGAATTCTCCCTACAGAGATAACATAGAAAGTGACCATATGTCAACAAGTTTGAAATTTAAGAACCAAGAAAAAACAGAAACATCAATTTCAGTGAGTTCAGAATCCTTTAACACTAAAAGCAAAAAGAAAAATGCACTGCTCGCTGTCTCCTTTTAAACAAAGATAAAATCTTCCGTTCCATGCAAAGAAAACATATTGGGGCTCTCAAAAGAGAAAACAATAAAGCATTTTGTCCACCAATTAAGGGAACAATGGTTCTACAATGATTAGGTTAACATTGATGACAAGCAGCTCGTCCAAATTGGGTTCAGCTTAAGTTTTGGATAGTAACCACCCTTTTCCCAAGAAGAAAAAGAGAAAAACCTTTGGCTATTAAATTGAACTAAAATTTAATATCCCTTAGGAGCAGGTTAGAGCACACATAAATGTTCTCAACATTTCTAACCCAGTAGGAGGCATTAAGGTAACATAACAGGAAACTACATTAAGGTCCAATGTCCACAAGAGAGAACTTAATGTCAGTTTGTCTTTCAGAAAATCTATGAGGAAAAAAATTTACATCAGTCACCATACCATCACGACGAACACATATCTCTGGAATGCTTTTAACTTCACCATTGATGCTATCATTATAAACTCTAGTCTCAATGTCACCTTCAATATAGACTGAACAGCTGCATTAAAACTTCAAGAATTAGTCTGGAACATTTACACAATTAAAATAAAACATTCTCTTGCACAAATAATTACTTTTTAAAGAGTTTCTGTACTGCATAGGCCCCCAGCATTTCATTATGCACTGCGACCCGATGCCATTGAGCAGGCTTTGGCAAATCCTTTGAGCCAATTCTCTGGTCAAACAAGCCCCCTGTGCCAACTGAAAAGATGGTCACACTTCTACCATTCCTCAATATCTTCTGTACAGGGGCCTGGCCAACTTTGCCACAAAGAATTGCCTGCTTAAAATGACTACCACGTTGGTCAAATTATTTGTCAGGTGCAACATACAAATATTACATAAATTGTCGTTTTAAGCTTAAGAATATCAGCAAACATAAATCTTGTTCTTTAAGCTTTCTTCTGTTTATAGTCTCAAGCTGTGTAGTGATGTCGCTCTATTGGCTCCAGCATTACCATTGTCTAGAACAAATTCAATTCATATAAACTTGTAAAACCACTCGCTATGATAATAAATAAATAAATAAAAACTAAACCCCTCTTAAATCCTTGTATTGCAAAAACTTTTACTCAGTCATAAATTGAGTTCACATATAAGTTTTCTGACATTACCAAATCAAAATTCCATCCTAGAGATGTTAATAACAATAATTCATCAATTAACAACATCTAGTACCTTGTGCACACCACGAAACCCCCAACCCCTCTTGGGATCCACACCTTGCAGTTCTAGCTCGGGCCTTCCACCAACAAGATCATCAAATCCTTCATCTAATTCTACGTTCTTTGGTTCACCATTATCATGTGAAGGCTGATCATCTTCATCTCCAGATGGAGACGTCGTCGAGTACCATAAGGTTCCGCTTCTCGACACACCACCTGATTTATTTACCAACAAAGCTACAGCTAAGCATCACACATCTTGCTATGCATACACACGACAATGAATATAATCTTAACTACCAAGTGTTCGACGAAATTATTCATTGAACAAAATATATAACCAGCGAGACCCTATTTTAGACAATAGAAAGAAACGCACCCTGTGAAGGTGAGGTGAAAGCAGACACTCGGAGATGCCTGGCAAGTCTCACCGCCACAGAATTCATTTCCCGCAACAACCTTCTAAGGTGAACCTCTGCAAGGGTTTAACCAAATACTCCCTTGCTGTAAACCACCTTGTGGGTTTACGCTATTGGGCTCACTCTATATGGGCCTGGCCCACATATAAGGGTTGTTAAATCATCATTATGTTGTGTTAATTTTTTTTTATACTTAAAAGTCATCTATTTATAGATCTTATAATACATTTTGTTATTTTTAATCTCTTTGAAAACATCTGTTATATAAATTCATTTATTTTTGTTTTGTAAGCTTTATAATGTCTTATAAATTTGAACACTTTACCCACAAATCTACTCTGGAATAGTGAGATTGCTGAAACAAATGTTTAACCTTATTTTATAATAGGCCTTATAGTTACAATGTTAATAGTTAAAGTATCCTCTCCTTTCAAATTTGTCATTTTGGTTAACTTAAATCAACATCTAAGAACAGTTCCATTAGAACCGGTCTTAATCTTTAAAAATTAACATGGTAGAAACCAAAAGAAAATAAAATTAGTATATATAGAAACTAAAAGGAAATAATTGGTATGTGTATCAACTAAAGTAAATGATTTTAAATACAACGAAAAAACTTGTTACATAATTTTAGGGATGGTGATTAAATAAAGGAAACTTATGCTGACTATTTCTTTTTTTCAAATTATTTTATTGAAGTAAATGTGTTTTTTTCACAAAATATTTATAAATTTATTACTTTTACAAAAAAAGTCTATTTTTTTTTCTGTTCCTTGATATATATTTTATCATAAGTTATTCACATGCAATATATTATGGTCATCTAAGATTACTATGAACAAAATTGTCAGAGCAATATATTTGATCAAAATGCATTTATTTATTTAATGATAAAAGTAGAAATACAAATCCCAGATATTTGAGGAAAAAAATAATTACCTGTTTTGTAGAAAAAAAAAAAAAGAAAAAAAAGGGCTGAGGCATGGTTAAAATGTGACCAGCCGCACGAACTTTCCCGCTCCCACGATTACTGTTAAATTTTGGCACCCACTAACCCCACATTATCAGTGCTACACTCCAAATGTGTATTTTAGGTTGATTAAACCTGTAACTGCCATCTCCTACTTCACTCCTTGCAGTTAGAGATTAAGATTTGAGGTCAACAAAATGCAGAGGAAGTTTCACTCTATTGTAAAAGACAAAGCCAATGCTAGTGCTGATGACAGCGATGACGGCGGTGCAAGGTTTACGTGTGGAAGTCAATTCTCCAGGAAATCAGTTGGGTCGGCATTCTCTTGTATGCTTGCAAACAAGGGCTCACATGGAAAGCATGCTTCCAAAGTGAAGAGAAAAGAGCCGTTTGCTGACTCAGGTATAAATGGAAAGGCATCATGTGGGGACGAACCAGTTGAAGTTGCATTTTCTCAGCTTCTTGCACTGGAGGAGAGTGATGGATCAGGTGAAGGAAAGCAGAACAGCAAGGAGAGGCAAGATGTGAAAATGAAGCTTCCTTTGTTGAGTTTTCTATACAAGAAGAAAGGATGGAAGAATTTCATGAGAGCCAGATTTAGTAGTGATGAGAATGGTAAATCGAAGAAGAAATTAAGCTTACGCCGCTCGTTCAGGATTCCTTCCAAAATACTGCTCTTTGGCCTTAAGTTGAAGTTGACAAAGTTTCAGCTTAAGAAGAAAGCGACAAAGCAGTTTGAAGAAGACGCTGCTGCTGATGAAAATGAAGATAGAGAACTATGGAAGAAGAGGATTCTGATGGGAGGGAGATGCAGGCCGTTGAGTTCGCCAGGTTACAGAGAGATGTATAGTGATTCCTGGACAAGGGCACTACCCCATCCCTGATCCCCACCTCAGCTGCTCTTTTCTATTTTTCTTTTCATATAACCTTTAGAGATATATCGTAGTGGTTTTTTTTTTTCTTCGTTATGACCTTAAGAATGTCTTCTTTTGTACATAGTTCTCCATTCGTTATTGCAATTTTATCCTTCTTTCTTTATCCTGTGCAAAGAAACGTTGCAGTTTTCATTTTGTCAATAAAGATCAATGCCTTGTTGTCAAAGAATTAGCAATACACCGAAGCCATGCCCGTAACAACTTACGTAGGGAGTTAGAATTTAAATAGTAATTTTTCCATTGCAATATGAAAGGGCACTTAAAATTCTTTATTTCATATGTTTTACACTATTAAATCACCCGAAATTTAAAATTTTCCCCAAAATCCACAAATGAATGCCAGCGGTATTTAATCCATAAATTTGATTAAGACAAGGCTGCTAAAAGTTTCTATAGTGAATATTTCACACCGGAAGCTCTGGACATGGTCTCATTAAAATAAAAACAATCAAAATCATGCTATGGACATGTATAAGTTCGAGCTGGCGCAGCAGCACAAATACACGTAAGTACCAAACTGGTCATTTTGACTCGATAAATGCTCCTCAGGGTTGTACACAGAAGGCAAGCAGCATGTAGAGCCACAAGGTAACATGGCATTTACCACCTTTTGTTTTTGGATCTGCAGTGTTTACATACCCACATACCAAATATATATGTCACACAGCCCAGATCAGACCTTCAGTGGTTTCAAACCCAGGGCTGCTCGGAGTTTGTTCGCTTCTGCAATCTCCGGATCAGGGTGGTCAGTTCCATCATCCTTCTTTTCTTTCTTTTCTCTCTTCTCCTTCTTCTTCTTTGGCTCACCATCCTCAATTCCATCTCCGTGTCTTCTGGGGCTTACACTACTTCTAGCATGTCTCTTTCTGTAGTCACCACCATCATGTTCCTTGCGATCCCTACTCCTACTTCGACTCCTTGAGTGGCTCCTTCGCCTTCCACGGTCACGATCCCTCTCTCTTCTCTCCCGCTCCCTACCCTCTCTCTCACGACCATAATCTTTTTCATCCCTTAGACGATATCGATCCCTGTCCCTCTCCCTATCTCTGTCCCTCTCTCTATCTCGGCCTCGTCCCCTCTCCCGGTCATGCTCTCGATCATAGTCTCTATCATAGTCTCTGTCATAGTCACGGTCCCTATGAAACAAAATCCGAAACCAATCAAAACGTGATCCTTCGATGAGCCAAAAATCACAATTGACAAAACACGTCCATTTTATACTTAATGAAAATTCAGTACTTCATTATAAGATCAAAAAGGGGAAACAGATATCAGATAACCAACATAATGTACTTTAATGATCTGTGTAAAATTTGAAGGCACATGACAGCTTTAAGAAACTAAGAACGTGAAATACCAAAATGTGTATTAACCTGTGCTTTAACTACGACCAGCAATTAAACCGCCCCCACTCAAAAGAATGCTCACATGTCATGGGTTCTTAATGACAGTATAATTACCACCTCATAACATAATGCTTCCACATCAAAAAACTTGCACGCAATTCAGTTTCCAATAGCTCATTCACACGTGGATGGATGGGATTGGGATCCCAAACTAACATGCTGAAGACAAAGACAGATTAACCCGTGACATTTTCATAAAGCTCAAAGATTGATGGAGCAACGATAGAGCTTCAGCTGATGTTCTTTCTAGAGGAATCTCTTATAGATATTCAATAGTAGTTTCATAGTGAAAAGGCAAAGCATACGAGGACAACATATCAAAGGTGTGGAAGCGATTAGCTGTAATAACCAATTTGACAATCAAGAAAACTAACATTTTTCCAGTTAAAAATGAAAAGATGATTCAATAAACATTAAAGAGTAAACTAAACTCTTCAATATATAAGATAATATTTGTGGAGAACCATCAACCCATGCAACATAACTGTTTGACCCATCATACTTCTCAACTGCACACTGTCAGTGCAGAGAAACCTGGCAGGATCATTGAATCTTACTATAGGAAGCAGTTGTATACCACAGATAGCTCTGAATGCCATAGTGGAAATAGAAGTGTAACCTTGCACAAATTCAAGAACAGCTTCCAGCATAATCTATTCCTTTGTTGTAAAAAATAGCTCAAATTTTTCCTAGAATCACGTTACTTACGAAAATTTTAATTCATTTGAGTCTTTAGACGCAGCAGCCCTGATACGCCCTACACTACCCAAAAAAGTTGATGAAAAAACAAAATGCAAATTGAAGGTACCAGAAAAGCTTTTTCAATGACAAGACACACATCTACATTAATCCACGCAAAACAGTCGGAAAGACAGAACAGTACCTGTATCTATGACTATCACGCCTTCTGTCCCTATCTCTTTCCCTTGTTGGGCTTCGCCCACGATAATAATCCTACAAATCATTCAATAATTATATCAAAACATAGTAACTACTTACATTTATTTAACATTAAAAAATTAAGAGTGAAGAATATATCTCCTGATTGAGAAAAAAGAAAGGGAAGTACCTTCTCATAGGCCCTATCTTCAATCTCGTCAACAGGCTGGTCATTATCCTCTTTCTCTTCTTCCTCCTCAAAATCTTCTTCCAGTGCACTTCGTCTTGGCTCCAGTGAATTCAAAGATTCAAGAGTCCACCTATAGCAAACAGAAGACCAGAACTACACATCTTAACACCGCAAAAAACTCCTGTAATCTCTATTAATTTCACAGTCCCAAAAAATTATAACTAAAAGATATCATCATAAAGACCATTTTTATACACAACAAAAAACGACGGAAATGTGCTCAAAGCTCAATTGCAAATAAAGCGTAGAAACATTATAAAAGAGAAAGAAGAGAAACCTAGAAGATACCTTTTCTTGACGCGAGGCAAAGCAATGTCACAGGAATAATCTTTTGTGAGAAGTTCATCGATGACCTCATCCACATGCGTCAAAGTAAACTCTGCAAACCAAGAGCAACACTTTAGTTTCACAAACGAGCTAGTAATTAATAAAATCAACAGAGAATAAACGAACAATAATTGACATGAAACCCACGTCCGTCAGCTAACTTTCGCCGGAGTTTGCGATAGTCATTGTACAAGGGTTCGAGGTAGCGGTAGACGTCAATGTCCGATCCAGTAAGACGCAAGTAAAACGCGCCGAGTATCCTAACGTATTTGTAATCCTCGTTCTTGATGAACTCGATGACGATTTCTTTCTCCGGCTGAATCTGGAGCATCTTCATGACGAGGCACATGAAAGGCGTAGGTTTGCGGTTTCCGCCGTAAGTTCCGCCGAGATGGTCGATCTCCATGGCCTTGTCCACCAAAGTCTCCGCCGTTAACCCGAAGCATTGCTCCTTCCAGTATGTGTTCTGATAGATCTTTGATCGGAGAATCTTCTCCACGAGGTTCTGAGGGTTCGTCCCTCTTATACTCTTCGCTGCTGGATCCGTGCGATTCGCCATCGATTATGCACAAATGAACCGTCGCTGGAATTCAATAGCAGAAACCCTAACCCTAACCCTTTTCAGGATCAGGTCCAGGACCAAGAGAGATTGATGGCATGGAGGAGTATATTTTTATAATTTCATTCAAAATAATTTATTTTTATTTAAAATTATTAGTATAGTAAAACATGAGAAAAAGTTGCATGTTTGGGCATTTGGTCTAGTGGTATGATTCTCGCTTAGGGTGCGAGAGGTCCCGAGTTCAATTCTCGGAATGCCCCTTCAGTTTTTCTGTGCGCTAATATTTCTTCGATATTTTTGCTTTTTATTAATAATTGGCGAATGTCTTATTAATTTATAAAATAGAACTTTAATTCAAGAAATTAAATTAAACAGGACGGGATAGCAAAGGAAGCAAAATATTGAACCTTTCCATTTTGTAAAATGTTATTATAAATAAAAAATTATACTCTAATAATAACTTAATGAATAAAGGAGTTTTTATCACACTAGTTTTCGACTTTGGATCTTGGCTTTGAGTAGATTTGGTTTCTATCTAAGTTTTCAAAAGACACCTTGAAACTCTAGTATTTATAAATAATTACATGCATTATTTATAGTGGACTTGAATTATTATTACTTTTTAGGTTAATTTCAATAATACAAATAGTTTTATGATTAATTATGATTAGGTTTATTATTCTCTTTTAGATAGCCAACAAGTATTGGATATAGCATATTGATATCATCTTGACTTGTGTATAGGTTTAAAAACATCATCTTCCTCTGAAAGATCCTGATAATGTAATGTATATTATATTAACCTGTACATGAGAGTCTGGTATACCTTTTGAAAAATCTAAAATATATTTTTTAATTCAAAATGTTTGAAAAACAAATCTTAAATATGTATTTTTAAAATTTTTCCAAAGAAGATAAATTTAAAAAAAAACATTTTATTACAAAAAATTAGTTAATTTTTTTAATTTATTAAATATTGATGTGAGGATTCATCCAATTTTCAAAAACAGGTTATTCATAAAATTAAATAAATATATTTAATTCAATTATTTTCGTAATTGATCAATAATGAATAAATAGTTTAAGGAAATAATACAAACTGCCAAATATGACTACTTCTGAACATGTTATTAGACTTACAATAACAATTACGTGTTTGATTATCTCATCTTTGAAAATAAAAAATCATCTTCATCTCTATTCTCAAAATTAAAATTGATCTTCATCCATATTTTCGTATTCAATAGATATAAATTTTTTTATCTCATTGTCATTCTCGTTTGTACCAACACTCATATCTACATCTTTATTGTTTCAATTTTAATTAAATAGTTTTAAAAAATAAAAATCATGTAAAGGAAAAAAACACGATTCGATATCAAATGAGTACATTCAATGTTTATGCAACTAAACACTTGAATTTGAGATATTCTCATGTAAAAGAATTTTTTTAAAAAAGAAGGAAGAAACAATCAAACTTACGATCAAAGCTATTTGATTCAATAAAATAAAAGTTTGCTTTTGGTGACATCTAATACATCATTTGAAAAAAATAAAAAAATATACAATTAAAATTGTGATTAGAAAAAAAGTATCTAATAAATTTAACTAAACTTTGTGAATATTAAGCAACTGAATAATAAGTGAGAGAAAATAAAAAATTATGACAAAAAATAAATTTTATTACATGAAACAAAATTAAAGACAAAAGTGAATAGTAAATATAAGTGTTTTAGATTAGTTAAATATTTTACTCGTTTAAAAGGAAAACAAATATGTTGATAAAAACACAGGAATAAATATAGGGAGAAGATCAATACACATCCGTATAATCTATTTAAAAAATCAGGTATTACTTACAAAATTTCTGGTCAAAATTGCAATAAACTCAAACAATGCCCACAAAAATATTTTATTTATGATGGCCAAGTAAAATGCTGTCAACATATATTTTTTATGTGTATTTTAAAGATTGCAGTAAACTTTATATTCTCAAATAGAGAAGGGCAAATCCATCTCAAAATAAAAATGTTTGCAAATAGAGGCAACGAAATCCACACAAAAAGTAATTAGAAATAGTGAATATGGTATTCATTAATATGGGGATGAAATTTTCTACGACCTTTCCTAATTCCAGTAATGATAAATTGACAATTGATTTTATACGGAGTGTCACACGGAAAGGAAAATTTGACTGATACGCTTGTAAGCAACAACAAGAACATTACAACTATATATAAACAATAAAATTGAGTTAACTAGAATAAATTAAGGTATACAACAGAGTACATCTAAGCATTTAGCATTTTATGTCGAATTCTGACCTGATATTGACGAGACATATTGGTGAATCAAAATCTAAACTTCTAAGATGATAAAATTACAGATGAAAAGAACTATACTAGTATAATACAATTGACCTCATCTTTGAGCCTGATCAGCAGTGTGGTTGCTTGTTGTAGACGATGATGCTGTTCTACCATTCAATATTCCATTGTCCATAGGTGGGGAGGATCCCCACTTACCCTCTGATTCACTTGGTTCTATCACTTTCACAGATCCATCCGTCAACCCAACAGCAAACTGATTAGGTTCTAGTGGATGAGCCGCAACCACAAGAGGATACAAAGATGAACTTCTGCAATAATACACAAGGATCAAGCTCCTAACCTCGAATTTTGCAAATGCGAATAAAAAATCACCATGCACCCGTTTCTGAGGAAGGATTTTTTTTTGGTTAAAAATTCATAGTGTTGATGATTTTAATCCTAAACCATTTTAATATCCATAATTGAAACAGCAACGACTTTGTTGTATTAAATGACTAAGCATAATTTTACTGCGCAACTACAGGAGAAAATGTTAGGCAAAATAAATACATACATACATACATATTATTTATGACATGAAAAATGTTGGGCAATATATATTGTTTATTATTAGGTGAGGTAAATGTGGGAGTCACTGAATAAAATGTTGAGTAGGTGATTTAGTGGAACAGACAGGAAATCTACCCATAATAGTGTTGAGAAGAATGTGTTAGTCACTTTAATATAATAAAGACTAAATTGAGTTCAATTTATTTATCTGAAACCTACCCATTTAAAGCTGCCGGTGACAAGCATATTGACGGTGCGATACGACATCTGAGCCTCAAGCTATCAGCATCAAACACACCAATGTTGGCATCACAAAATGTAGCATAAATTAACTGACTGTTGCAGGAATAAGCTGCATGTGATATTGGGGCATGCAGAACATCTTGGGGAACCCACTGCAGCAAAGGAATTTATGAGCATCTAATTTTTAATTTTGTCAGCAATCAGCAGCTTCATCAATACTGGAAGAAATTTCATACCTGCCGAATGCGTTCCATCTTAGAAGCATCATATATTGCCAACTGAGTCTCGTGAACTACCAATAAACGAAGTTGATCAGAATGGAACTGTACTCTCGTATCACCCACAGGTGACTTTCCTGCGGGTAGTTGTATTGGAATTGATTTTCTTTTCTCCCATGTATCAATGCTCCATACACAAAGCTGTACAAAATAATTGAACTTCTTAAAACCCAAAAAGAAAAAAAATTGAGCATAAAAAATTGCAAGAGGCACAAATACAACTAAAACACAGGTACGTAAACTCTAGCTCCCAAAAGAAAAGAACAAAAAAAAAAAAAAAAAAAAACCAAAGTTATTAAGTGTAGCCAGCCAGCAAAATACTTGCACGAGAAATCCACTTTGAAAGGTTTTCCGTGCCACGTTGAATGTTGTATGAGTGGCAAACAGTTAAAAGGCTTACTTGAGCATCAGCACCAGATGAAACCAGTATGTTAAGATTGGTTGAAAAAGCTAAACCAGTAATACGCTTCTGGTGACCCTTCAATTTTGATTTCACCTGGAACATACACCAAAAAGGGAAAAGAGTGGCGTGAGATTATTAGAAATAATAGTGTAAGTATCAAAACAAGAAAACTAGTCAAAGATAGTAATCACCTCATCCACTCTGACATTATATATATGAATGGTTGAATCCTCCATCCCAATGGCGATAATGTTGTTATCCTGGGGATGGAAAGCTAGGAAGGTAGAAGCAGGAGGTGGTGGCATGAATGTTGTCATTACCTATTAAAAAAGTGAAGTAATCGGTAAACTAAACAAATGAATGGAATATAGGAATTGTACATCCGGAGGACACACACCTTGAATGTCATCATGTTAAATAGGGAAACCTTTCCACCACAAGCAGACAAAACGTACGAGTCATTTTTTGAGAGTGCAATGCAAGGGACTGCTTCTTCAAGGTTGACACCCGATATATCATTAGTCATAAGGAGACCACTGTTGGGTTGCCAATGCTGTGGAACAACATTGGCTGTAGCCTGTAATCATATTAACATCAGAATTCATGTTCTCTAGTGAAAGGAACAAACAAACGGAAAGAACAGAGAAAACAAAAAACTGAAGGGAAAAAAATGCAAATTAATTATTGCTTAAGACTACCTTCCCAGTAGGATTCTGTTCATTGCGAGCCCATTTCCAAAGCTTCTGGGTACCATTTGAACCAAGTGCTAAAATACCAACGCCAGAGTTTGTATATAAAAGTCTAACAACCTATGCATGGATCAGATTATTAAAACAGTGTACAGAACACAGTTAGCCATAGAATAATGGCAATCTCATACAAAGAAATGGTAACACACCTTGCTGGATGAATCTGTGCTTTCAGGCATGGTAACTGATCGACATTGGACAGGATCCAGAATTTCAGATAGTTGCCATGGTTTAGTAGCTCTATCTACTACATCTTCCACAGCTCTTGGTTTCTCCACACTTCGGCCCATGGGATCAACTCCATTCTTTATTGAAAAGGCCAAAATCAATACTTGTGCAAACAAGTATTAAGATGCAGTAAATAATTCCCAATACATGCAACTTAGAGAAGGTATAAATAACAATTGGCTAATTTATTCCAGAGGAATACAATAGCCAAATTATAAGTAAAACAGATTGGCGTATGCCTTTTGGATCTAATGGTACCACAAAAATAGAACATGTTTTTCAAAAAGTGTCAAGTAATAGATCCAAAAGGTGGTCCTCCATTGCTTACATGGGTAATGTATTGTTGTTGATTTGAGCATACTATAAGAATAAAAATACTAAACTATAGCCCACATGCTAGAGTGTGTGTACTGAAATGAAACAACTATCAATGTCATTGTTCTAACATTATAATAATGAATTAATGATTATTAAATTCACAGGGTTAGATTCATACAAGAATTGGAGAAGGCCTGACAGGGGAGCTTCTCTCCACTTTACAGTTGACAGGACTAACATTAACAGTAGAAGAACCAGATACCTACATGGCACAAATAAAGTAGACGGTAACACGTACATATTTAGATCTAAACATCGGTGTTCAAGCAAAAAATAAACTGTATCACTACCTTAATTGCATTTGATTCAAGGGATGACCTCAATGTTTCAAATCCGGGAGTTTCAATAGTTCTTAAAGATCTAAGGCCAGAAGCATTAGCAAGTATCTTGAATCCATTGTCCACGGTAGTAACCGCCAGAATATTTCCTTCCTTGTTGAATCTCAAGCGTGGAAGGCTCTAAACAAATTCATATGCACAGGATATTTTATTGAGTGTCATATTCCACAAGACATAAAATTAATTAACCATATATACCAACCTGTAATCCACCATTGGCATCAGTGCTTATAACAAGATTAACATTGTCCATGTCCCAAAACTTAACTTGACCATCTTCACCTGCAGCCAAAAAGCGGTTTTGGGTAGTGTCGAACTGCACAACACCAGCAGATTTTTTTCTAAACCCATTGTATGTTCTCTTGATGGCTCCTTCGCTTTCATTCCATTCAACAAGGAAAGACTCTCCATCTTCACTTGTCCCACAAGAAAATAACCTGGAGAAAGATGGAGAAATAAATTTGAAAGACATCATAGGAAACTTCAATATAATACATCATAGGTATCCATTGAGCATCACACTTGGAGGAATATATACCCTCATCAAGATCCAGCTTACCTAGTTCCATCAGCACTATAAAGCATTGTAGTGCACCAGTGGCCAGGAGCATCATAGTCAACCCTAGAACCCATGTTGTCGTATAACCATGCCTTTATTTTCCCATCAATGGCAGTTGAAAATATGAACTGCAAAATTACATAATCAACATTTAGAGAGTATATATGTGTACATATATACAAATTGCAAGAAGTTAAATCAATACATATTCTCATCCAATGGGGCCAATATATGCGTGTAATAGAAAAAGGGCTGTAATTTTTTAAGACTGCAATAAATGAAAGATGCTTTTTATAAGTTCATATGTTTAATGCAAAATAACTACACATATCGTAAAACTGAAATAGACTAAGGATAAAATTATAGCAAGCGGTATACAGCAGAAAACGTTCCAAAGTATAAACATTAAATATTATAGATGCCTCCATAACGATGTCTACTTTTTACCTGAATGCTCTCTTTGTGATGGGGACAGATGGAATATACAGGTGCCTCGTGCCCCTCAAAGGTGAACAGTTTGCGTCCATTTAAATCCCATACCTATAAAGAGTTTAATCAGAAAAAAGTGATAATTTTCGCACAATACAAAAATTGCAACGAGTAAACTTTGTGAACCTTTATCAACTTATCATCCCCACAAGTCACAATACACAGCTGTTTGTTTGGATGAGCAAATGCCAAGTCATTCACACCCCCAACATGAGCATCAACCTGTTTAAAAAGAAAATGTAAATTAAACTGCAAGCAAACTTTTTAGCTATTTTTTATGAAAAAAATATCACCTCTATACGCTGGGTTAGCTCGTTTGATCCAGTGTAACCATACAGGTGAATCAAATGTTTGGTAAAAGCAATACCTACAGAAAAGCAACCAGTTAGATATTTACTGACAGCTTCAAAATGTTTTCAGAAACATAAAGTATCATACCTACAAAACTTCCATCAGGGCTCCATGTGACGCGACTGACAGAAATAGGTGCATCCTTCACTGCAGCAGCCTGAAAAATATTCTCAACTTTAATTACAATGGTTTTGAATTCTCAAGCAGCAACACTAATGGCCAAGAAAAATAATATACTGGCAATGATAGGTCAGACTGATAACCAAGGGTACTACATATACAAATATTGCACTGTAAGAAACCTGAAATGCTAATGAACATGCAGACACATCCCATATTTTGAATGGCTTCGAGACCAACTTTTCTCGCAAACTGAGTTCCCAGAGGGTAATTTCTCCATTGCTTGAACCAACTACTCAATGGAAATATATATATCATTAGAATAAAAAGAATTTAAATTATGCTTTTGTCGGTATTTTGACAACCAATATATAGACATAATGAAGTTATGATACCAAGAAGTAAGGTATGATGAGAAGGATGAAAATCCATGCTTTTCACGGAGGACCCTTGATGCAATGTCATAGTCACAGTTCTTGGCAGATCATCCAGTGACCAAGAGGCTTGTCGAGCCAAGGGATAAGAAACCTTAAATTATATAAATGAACGACACTGAAATCAGTCATGAGCCATTAAAAAGTAAAAACGTAACAAAAATATTTGGCCTCATAAAGTATGCTAGACACAACTAAATTGAACAGAAATTCTTCAAAGTTACCTCCTCTACAGAATGACCAGGACGAAGCCTTTTCATTAGCGGTTCATGATCAGCATTCTGATAATCAACCACGCCAGAAGTTGCAGGAGGTGTTCTAGGACGTTTCAAGATAGACACTGTTAAAGAAATGTGGATTTTTAAGTCAGGGCATCCACATAGTGAAACTATTGAACAAGTGATATTTTATTCGAAATTTTAACAGCCAAGACACCAATGATTATATGCCCTTTTAAAAAAGGTGTAAAAAACTAGAGTGCATGGCATGTAAATATCATAAAAAAATAGTGCAGCCAGTTTTACTGAAAATAATAGGGTTTCTACAATCTTAACCTTGACTCTGTGGGACAGGTATGGTTGATGCCGTGACAACAGCTGCTTGGACAGATGATGAAGCTGAGGCATTGGCCATCCAACCAGCCAAAGCATTAGCATTGGCCGTTGCAGCAGCCGGTGGGAAGGGCTACACAATTTAAAGTTTCGAATTATTAGTTAATCAACATGGTAACAATTATAGTATCGATCTATCAACTAAAAATCAAGATAATCAGTTGCTGGATATGAAAGGCATCGTACACCATGAGCTCCAAGAGAAGTATAAGCAGCGGGCTTTGCAACTGCAGCAATTGGAAGATTGACAGGTGTAGGTGCCAGAGGACCATTAGGAGGTGCACATGTGTGATCTGTGAATAAAGTCTTAATATCTGGATTTGGTCTTGGATTTTTGCAGAGCTGGTGCTGCCAGTTTAGACTGCATTGATAGGGTGCAGATATAAATTCGCTGATAAGAAAATAAGTCACAAAACAAACTAAAAGTTCAAATAACAAGAATCAATTAAAAAAGGAATGGGAAAACCTCCAAATTCTGATCATTTACCGAATAAAAAATAATCATACATACCTTTGATTGATTAAAGTTCTCAGTCTTGATGACTTAAGGGTGGGGAAGATAAGCTTATCACGGAAAAGAGGATTTGCCTCTATGAGTTTTTTCAGCTCTATCAGCATAATGCTTCGAGCAGTTTTGGTGTCGCCGTACTTGGACAGCTGCTCATTCTCCCTGTTATGTGAAACAAAATACCACTCCATTGTCAAGCTTAACACTTAATTAGTTCTAGTCACGAATTGAATCAAAGATTCATGAATCACATCATCACATGTACAATCTCATCCACCTAACAGTCAAGAGAAGGCAGTGACAAACAATGTATTCAATTAGATTATATATATTATAGATATTACCTGAAATTATTAAGAGTTAATAACTGCGTTATTTCTTTGTACAGCTCCTCATTGAAGGTGGAGAACATTTTTAAATCACCAGCTAATATCTCAACAGCCTTTGCCTTGTCTTGCCTAAAATTTTGAAAAACACCATAGACAACACATGTGTAGTGTTACAACAAGCACAAATGCATTTATAAAAACTAAAAAAAATATTAAGTTCCACATACCGATCAAGTGCTTCCAGATATTTCTGTTTCCTAATTTCAAAGAATATTTTCATTGAGTATCTATTATCATCAACTTTGGTAAACCCCGATAAATACTTCTCAACCTCTTCCCACTCACCAGCCTGCACTTTTTCCTCAAAGTACTTCATATTGAAAAAGAATCCAGATTCTTTCTCAAGCCTGCACACATTAAGAAGCATTTAAAAGAATGACATGAACAGGCACAATAATGAAAATTCTTACAAAAAACCCTCAGAAAACAGAGAGGGTATTCTGCTTCTTTTTCTATCTTCTCAAATCCACTCTCCAAGTAAGAACATTATGTAACTTGGGTGAAAGGAGCAGGCTTATTACCATTAAAAGGTTTACAAGTTCAGCTTCCATATATTAAAGTAGTTAACTGTTCTCCCCAATTCATAAAGTCGAAAAGTGTAACGGCCACATAGAAAGGACAATACATTACATGATGTAATACACTCGCCGAGAGAAAGACTGTTGCAAATTCCAGGCTATCAAGCATTAATAGACTCAAACAATCTCAACATTAGACATATCTTAATGTACGGCAAATAGAAGTTAATAAACCGCAGTTATTTGTCAAGTGCTCAAGTGGAGATTGGTCACGCTTTGGTGGTGTCAAAGTAAATAATAATGTCTCCTTGTATAGGGGTTGCATGTCCGATTATAGGGGACACGTGTCTTTTCAAAAATATAAGAAATTAAAAAATAATTTTTAAAAAATCATAAGCTGGCCTCCTCAAGATATCAGAGTTGTTCACCACCTAGTTCTGTGAATGCGCTTGCCCAATTGGCAGAGTACTTGAACCTGATAAAAAACTCAACCTCCAAAAACCAGTCATGTATAAAAACCACGGCAGTTCTGATACTCACATCTTAATTGTAAATTTAAAAAAGAAAAAACCCTAATTTATGAAATTGATGCATTCCTTCTTCCCTTATTTTCTCTTTTTTTTTTTTCAGCCTCATTCCTCAATAATCAGATAACCAGAATACACAAACAGAATAATAAACAGTTTCAAAACATGATTACCTCATTTCAAATTCAGACAAATCCTAACCACCACCCAAATTCAACGGCATAAACAACTTGCAGGGAAAGAGGGGAAAAAAAGGGGAGAAAAGGCACTCACTTGTGTACGGATTCTTTGAATTTCTCCTCCTCCAAAAACTGAAGTATGAGAAACACCAATTCTCTGCTCAGAGAAGACATAGCTAAGTCCAATCTGAAAACCACACCGTTAATTTCGATCTCCGAATCCCGATCTTCGGACAGAACCAACACGACCTCTGAAAAAACAAAAACAGTACAAAACTCCAATCCCACCGACCACGGACAAACTAGAGGTGAACCACACAAACTCTCCCTCTTCACTCCAACTCTAACAATCCCAACCCAGGCAACCTTAAAATCCTCATGAAATCTAGAGCCTCCTGGGATTATATAAAGGGCTCGGAATTCGAGAATTTTTAGGGTTTGAAAGGCTGCGGATAAGAGAGAGAAGAGAAACTCGGTCTCGCTATCTTCGATGCGTTGTACAAGGTCGCTCTTTTCTACTGACCCATCAGAGATAAGTACATCTACTTATTCAATAATCGGAATTGCTTATCATATAAACTTATCATTTCGTGCATGATAAGACCACAGCGCAGAGTGTTGCGGAATTGAAGTATTAATTCAAATCTAGTGAATATTCGTCACACACGTCCACTCTACCCCATTCTTTTTGTTCTGTCCCTTTCACGTTAGAATGAGAAATCAATTTCTCTCTTCAATTTCTCATATTAATCGCGATAATTACCATGCGCTTTGATTTCTCCGAGAACGCAAATCCACGCGCGACTACAATTTATTTCTTGGCCCCACATTTCGCTGTCGGGATTCTTGGTTTGGCGCGTGAGATTGAAGATTCTTGGTTGTTGTGTATTTGTGTCACTGAGACTCAAGCATCAAATTATTATGGTCAATGTTTTTAAGTCTTATTTCCATAATAAAAAAACCTATGGGACAAGCAGATTTTTGAATTTCAAAAGCAATTTTGTTAGTATGTCCACCAATATTAATGAGCCATTAATTTTTACACATCAGTAACATAAGCTATTTCTGACTGTTTACGAAATTAATTAACTGCATGTGATGGCTAAATTAAACTCATAAATATATTTCAATAAAGCTATATTTATTACAATCTTATAAAATAAGTAAAACTTGCCAAGTAGATCATATACATATGGAATAATTTAAATAATATTAATATGATTACTTTATTATTTTTTATCAAATTTTACAACTCAAATCTAAGCTGTAACAATAATTATTCAATAAATTCAAATATAAATAAACTCCAGCTACTTTAACCTTAATGTAATAATATATAATGAGATTTTCCTATTTAGTAATAATTTATCTATTTTAAATTTCATAATATTTTAAAATTACAATACAAAAATTATTATAAAAAATCGCTATAAAATATAAGACAATAAACATAAACTAAAATATAGTAGAACAAAAATATAAAACAAAAAATAATAATTTACACATATTTTCACATAAATAAAATAATTATCTACCTACATTATACATAATACAGTTAAATTGTAAGTGTTCAAAATGTTTATTATATTTGATTACTTTATATGTATATGATAAATAAATTTACATAATAAAGTATGCAAACGCAGAGCAATCGTGCATGTATTTCTACTGGCTTAATAATTTTGGAAAATATTTTTAAATTTCAAAATCATCTTTGATAGACATGGTTGAGATTATTTTAAAAAATTTGATTTTTTATTTTATAATATCAAGAACATTAAATAAAATTAGTTAACATTCTTAATTAGTATAAAATTAAGTTACTTATTTATATTTAAGTAAATAAATTGTATATAATTAATAATTAGTAGAAATGTATTTTAAGATATCATTTGTAGTAATAATTTTATTATCTTTCATGTTTTTAACTAAAATAACAATTTGAATAATCAAAAATTAACATAAGTGTCACTTTTTTTTATATTCTTGAACTAGTACCTTGTTAAAAGCAATATTTATTTTTTTACTAATAATTTTGTTTTATAAATCTAATATCAGGCTAATGCAAAATTTATGTTAAATTTTATTGTAATAAAACAAATTATTTAAACCCTAAATATGATTTAATTCCATAAAAAATATGAAACGTTGAAGAAAATATAAAAAGTAAAAAATTATTTAAAAATAATAATTAATTAAATGTAATTATAACAACAATTAATGATAATTCAATTTCTCACTATTAATGATAACTTAATTAAATGAAATGATAAGAATAATAATAATTTAAGTAAATATAACAATAATAACAATTTAATGTAATATAAAAAATAATAATTATTAGTGTTGATTAAAAAGGTATAATATTATTTTTTAAGTAGGACACATGTTAAGAGTTAAGAGTAGGTGAGTCAGGTGACTTGCATGGATAAGGAAAGCCACGTCGGGTCATGTTGGTTGTTTTTCTTTATCTTTTTGACAAACTTTGTTTTAGTTTCTGTTTTAAATTTTTTGGCACCTGACACATATTAAATGTTTTCAATTACGCTCACTCAATTATTTTATATTATACTATATTATATATATATATATATATATATATATATATATATATATAATTTACTAAATAATTCACATATCAACATTTTAGTTTATTCTTGTTTGAATAGACATTTCTTGCTTGTACGATCTCATTTTTCTGATCTGAGAATAAATTTCCATACTTAAGCGATATTACAACACTTGAATAAGATTTCTCAAAAGAATAAAATTAGGTTTTGTCTCTTCCTCACTTAAACACTAATCTCTATGTTTGAGTGTTCATAGCTTGAGTGTTCTTGCAACACTTGAGTGTCATACTAATTAAGTTTCTTTTGACAAGTTTTAGATTTATCAAATCCAGTGTTACATTAGTCATTGAACTATACTATTTAATCATATAAGCCTTATTAAACGGTCTAGTACTAATAGATCATTTATAAGTTTTGAAGATCACAAACATTATAAATGTCTTGTATGTTTGAATGTGAATATATTACCTGAGCACTCTAACACCTAACATGTGTCTTGTGATAGTTAACATTACACCATTGAGTAAGTATAGAATGTCTCGTGATAGACCGTTGAATAGACTTTACAAAATCTTAATTTAAAATTGAGTTATAGATAAGTTGTAACAATCATTTGATTTTGTAGATAAACATTAAGTATTTAAATTTTATTATCAATGACTATATTATTCATGTTTGAGAAATGTTTTTATAATCAATGGTCTTGCGTTTATGATTAAATTATGATATATACATATCTTATCTAAATTATTTCTATAAACATAGCATAGACAAAGCACTTTGAATATTCAAATTAGAACTTTCCTTATCAAGTGTCTAAGTCAGTAAAGATGAAAATTCTCTTTGAAGAACAACAATGATTAAGAGTTAGTTAGATCAAAGTTGCAATAATCATCTTCTAAAGACTATGTAAAGAGTTCAAGTTAAGATGAAGAACATGACAAGTTGTTATTTTTAGTTCTTTCAATCATATAGTGATTGTTTTCTATAAGTGATAGCCTTTGCAATTCTTCACATTGTGAAGTACACCCAGTAATTTTGAATTGTGCTATATTTGAGAGTGTCTTTTCTTTGAAGTGTTTTCAATCTCAAAGGGATTAAAAAGGTATAATTAAAAGTTGTTTATGTACTTGTTTATAACTAAGAGTAGCTTGTTTATAGTCAAAAGATATTTGTTTACTCAGTTGTAATAACTTGATTGTCAGTAAATGATCTCCTTAAGGGAAAATTGGATGTAGCTTATAAGTTTGGGTGAAAAAATATAAAAATTGATAGCAGTTAATTATAGGTTTGATTTAGGGAGATTTTGTTGATTTTGTTTTTAATTCTGTTTTAATTTGAGATTTTATTTGATTTATTTTGTTTTAAATTGAGAATTAGTTAGATATTTCATTTTATGTTGCAAATAGCGGATTTTGTGGAAAATTAGGTTCAAACTAAATGAAGAAAGATAATGGGTGCAGAATTAAAGGAAAAGGGGCGTAAGTGACTTTTGGTTGGAGCGAGGGAGATAACCTGGGCTAAAATCCACTTAAAGCTTTTATGAAGCCCTAAGTTCATGCACAGTTGTTAGAGTGCAAATCATGAGATCACGGCCCAAAGTAACCTACTGTTAAGAGCGAACATTATAAAAGGAGGGTGAGGTCAATGAAAAAGATCATCCATCACCTATCATCTCTCATTTGTGGGAACACTCTCCTAGCCATCATGATCAAGATCTTTCTTTTCATTCTCTTTTGTAATTTCATGGCTACCATGTGTAGCTAATTTTCTTCTTCTTGGATATTTATTTGATATTGTTTTATTCAATTTATCTTTGTTTAACGTTTTTTACTAAATTGTCATACTTTAAATTTCTCTTTGTGACTGAAAAACATTTTTTGGAATTAGAAACAAACGTGAATGCATTGTATTTATATAAGTTCAGGAATGAATTATAGAGTAAGTTAAAAGTATAAGAGAATGGAGAATATTACTATTCAATCCCAAGGCTTTTATTATTATTGATTTTTCCTATTTATTATTAATTGCATTATCATTGCTTTCTATATTCATTTTACTAAATCAAATTATTATTGTCAAATCTTTATTCATAATATAATTGATATTGAGTCAATCTACAATTTTAATTCCGATACGATACTCTTTTTACTTATTATATTACTTGTGGATTCCGTTAACAAAAATCTATTGTGTTGTTTGTTCTAGTTATTCGCTAGGTCAGTAAGAAGACTTTAGGTACTAGTCCACCTCCTTCACAAGGTCAGTTGCTTTAACAGAGCAACCAATAATTACTTGAGAGTGTTCTTCCAAACTTCCAAAATCATACACCACTACCACACCATACTTAAGTGCAAATCAATTGTTACTTAAACAACGTTCTTCTAATAAAAAGAGGACGGTCTCTCTCTATTTAATAAAAGATAAGATTATAATTAAAAGGTTATTATGATAATTATTAAATAAAAAGGTATTATTAAATTTTATATTAAAATTATAAAAAAATTCAGTCATATATAAAAAAATTCCTAAAGATATTGTTTTACCAATTATAATTATATATTAAGAGCACTTATTATTTCCATCAAAATAACTATTGTAAATATTTTTTTATAAAGATAAAGATAAGAATAAAGTATTTCATATTATTAATAAAACATGTTTTAAGGTGTGAGAAATACGTATATGATGAAATATTTTTAATTTCTGTTGTTGTTTTCTTTTCATAATTGAAATATAATATTGAATATCAAATTTAGGGATGACAAATAAATTTACATATATGAGTATTGTTTAAATTTGTTCTTACTTTGGTGGGAAATATCCACATTAACCAAACAAAGGTAGGAGTATATATAATACAAAATATTTTAAATTGAGTACGTACATATATGACTCGTCTATATCCCATACCAATCAATCATCGTTTTAGATCACCAGTTGCATACAGGTTTTGCCTAAGTTCATTTCGACTTTGATGGAAAATACTTGCATTGATTGAACATGAAAATGTCAATTTTTTTAACATACGATGAAAACAAAATTAAATTTGTAATATTCGTCCCATTCTTGTTTCATACCCGTCCTTGTTTTATTATAGTTTATTAGATAATCATTAAATTTATTAAATCTCTATTGTTATACAATTTTTCTGTTGAACTCTTTTGATATCCACTGAGTTCGCTTAGATCCCTAAAAACATTTTTCCTATTTTCACAATTTAAACTATACATTTCTTCATTTATGTGATTTCGTTCAAATGATGCATTGTGTTCCATAAATAAAAACCTCAAATTTATTGATTAAATCATTTTGAAAACGCACATTCGGTCATTAATATTTTTTTCTACTATTTTTGTTTATTTTATGTAATATGAGAATATTTAACTTTCACTTTTGTTTATTTTACATTTTATCTTTTTTAATTTTATTTTGTTTGAATAATTCTCGTGCATTTATACACTTTTTCATTTTTTTCATAGAAATTCTCCAGATGCCTTTTTTCTTAACATTTACAAAAATATTAAATCTTGTAATTATCATGATATTTATATAATTTAGGATTTAGGGAATAATAAATACAGATTTCATTACCTGTTAAAGAATAAAAAAGTATATATAAATTTTTACTTCAAACATAAAGAAGGATAATGAATAAAATCTCCACCAAACCCATCCTATTCTCATATCTAATAAAATAAAATTGGTTTTTTTTTTTTATAAAATATAAGGAAAGTACAAGAGAAATTGATTTTTTTTTCATCTAAACATATTGACTATATTTTTTCTATAATAAAATTCTTATCGGTTATAAACTTCATAGGAAAAAATTATTGAAAGAGCTCTAATTAATATTTAAATGTTAATTAATATTAACTTTATGCAATATATATTAAATGCATTAAATACATAGGTGCAATATTAATAATATTAATTACATATATATGATTTAATAAATATAATAAATAATATATTTTGTGTTAAATTAGCACATGCTTATTTAGTGAATTGATTTTATTTTGAAATTTTTTATTTTTAATGATTTGCACTTAATTAATGTCTATTCTTATCATGTGGGGCTGCAGTTCCCATATTGACCAAGTGATTACTCAAATTTTTATTTTTTATTTTTTAAGTGAAAAAGTTAGCTGATTTTAAAGTATTAGGCTGATTAAATGGAGCGGGAGTTTTCATGTGATTTACATGAGTTTGAAGCGTATATTTCGACCTCTGAAAAACATGAAAAATTCGGGAAGGATGTTTTTGAGACTGCCAAAAAATTTGTTAGACTATAAAGAAAAAATGATGAAGGAATTTACGTTTTTCAAATTTAATTTTCTCTTTTTTTTCATTTTTTAACATAAAAAGATAAACTTCTTTTGACTTTTTTATTTATTTTTCTTAGTTTTATTCTCTTACCTTGTCATATTACCCTTTTAAATTTGTTTGATAATTTATTTTATTTATTTCTGTAATTTTGATCTAGTCCCTTATATCCTTTTAACTTTTTTTTAATATATGTCATGTGATGATACTACGTTTAACATGAATTTTATTTTAGAAAATAATTTTTTGAGAGATGTTCCACTTTTAACTTAATTTGCTTTCTTATATATGTTTCTTTGTTATTTTGATTTTCCTTAAACTTCATTTTTTATTTTATTTTATATGACCTGCCTTTATAGAAAAATCTTTATTTTTTAACTTTTCTTATACTTTGTGTTTTATTCTTACTCTATGACCTTCTTTAAATAAAAAAAAGGGTTTATAAATATATTTAAAAAATAATATCCAATCTTTGGATAGTGATTGGAAAACTAATATTAATTAAAAAAAATATACTACATTATTATATAACAGTGAAAAATATATGTATATATGTTTGATAATTCTTTAAAATTAAAATAAAAGAATAACTAAAACAACAATTAATATGTTAATTTTCAAGATAAAAATCATCACGAAAAAATTATGGAAAAATTATATAAAATAACAATTGTAAAAGTAAATTTTATATCAATTATAATCATATAATACGAACATTTATTATTTTTTATCTATTTTTTATAAAGGTAAAAATATTGAAAAAAATACATCAAGAAAGAGTTAAAAGAATAACCATGTTATTAATAGTTAAATTAAAAAAAAAACTGTAGAATAGTCCAAATTAAAAAAAAAAATACTGTAGAATAGTAGTCTTAATTAAAAAGAAAAGAACTGTAGAAGTAAAATTCAAATTGTGCTGTGCTGAGTTGACACGTGCTTTCGGAACGAATCCTTCGCTGGAAGCAATCTTACCCTGCCCCTCACACATACCTTAAAAATTATAGAATATTGTTAAAATAACGTAAACTTAGTTATATTAAAATAAAAATGTTTAATTATTTATTTTATTAAATAAAAATTATGATTTTTTTCTATTAAAGGATAAGATTGTTTAATAAGTTAAAAAAATATACTCTTTTATATAATAGTATGCATAAATAGATAAAATACAAAATGGAAAATAAATTAGAGAACTAAATAAAGAATACTTCTTAACAGTATAATTACTTAATTCATAGTAAAATACCACTTTTGTCTCTTGATTTTACCCCTCTCTCTCTCTCTCTATATATATATATATATAATTTCGCCAGTCTTCTTCCTTACAGTTCCTACGTACTTTCAATCTTTTTTGTTGGTTTAGTTCACACAAAAATTAAGAACACAGTTCAGGCTCTTCAAACACGCTACAGTCTCCACGACGACGACGATGATGATCACAGTGAACTCTTATTCTTCCTCATTAACAGATTTGGGCTTCCCCACAAGATTTCAGAAGAAGCCCATTAGAAAGGTGGTAGATTCTGCTTTACAATCTCCCTCAGTCATCAATTTACCAAACCAACCCCACAACAAATCTCAAATTACCAAACAACCCACCACCCATTGGAACCCATTCCAACAAGCCGCAGCAATGGCCCTCGACCTGTTCGAGAGCGCATTGCTCTCACGGGAGCTTCAACAACCTCTCTCCAAAACCACCGACCCACGCGTCCAACTCGCCGGAAACTTCGCCCCCGTTCCTGAACACCCAGTTCAACACTCCTTACCCGTCATCGGCACCATCCCCGACGCCGTCAATGGCGTCTATCTCCGTAACGGCGCCAACCCATTGTTCCACCCCGAATCCGGACACCACCTTTTCGACGGCGACGGCATGGTCCACGCCGTTAAATTCACCAACGGCACCGCAAGCTACGCATGTCGTTTCACCCAAACGCAGAGACTCATGCAAGAGCGCCAATTGGGCAAACCAGTGTTCCCCAAGGCAATCGGCCAACTCCATGGCTACTCCGGCATCGCCAGGCTTCTTCTCTTCTACGGCCGAGGTCTCTGTGGCATAGTCGACCACCGCCGCGGCGCCGGCGCGGCCAACGCCGGCCTCGTTTTCTTCAACGGAAAACTCCTCGCCATGTCCGAAGACGACCTCCCCTACGAGCTCCGAGTCACCGCCTCCGGCGACCTCCAAACAATCGGACGTTACAGCTTCCACGACCAACTGAATTCCTCCATGATCGCGCATCCTAAGATCGATCCTATCTCCGGCGAGCTTTTCTCTCTGAGCTACGACATTACCAGTCCCTGCGTCAAGTACTTTAATTTCTCCCCGAATGAGGTGAAGTCACCAGAGGTCAAAATCCACCTCGACATTCCGACGATGACGCACGATTTCGCGATCACGGAGAATTTCGTGGTAATCCCCGACCAGCAGGTGGTTTTCGAGCTCGGCGAAATGCTAAATGGAGGTTCGCCGGTGAAGTACGATTGCAATAAGACCTCGCGGTTCGGCGTGCTCCCTAAGTACGCAACAGACGCGTCGAGCATATTGTGGGTGGAGACACCAAACACGTTCTGCTTCCATCTCTTCAATGCGTGGGAGGAACGCGACACAGAGGAGGTGGTGATAATCGGGTCGTGCATGACGCCCCCGGATTCGATCTTCAACGAGAGCGAGGAAAATCTTAAGACCATCTTAACGGAAATAAGGCTGAATCTGAGAACAGGCGCCTCGACGCGCAGAGCTTTGGTTCCCAACATGAACCTGGAAGTGGGGATTGTGAACCGGAACCGAATCGGGAGGAAAACCCGGTTCGCGTACATGGCTATTGCTGAACCGTGGCCAAAGGTGTCCGGTTTGGCGAAGGTGAACCTGGAGAGTGGGGAGGTGAGGAAGCACGAGTACGGGGATAGAAGGTTCGGTGGAGAGCCCTTCTTTGTGCCCATAGGCGGAGGAGACGAAGACGAAGGGTACGTTATGGCTTTTGTGCATGATGAGGTGACGTGGCAATCCGAGTTGCAGATTTTGAATGGCGTGGACTTGAAGTTGGAGGCCACTGTGATTCTGCCAACCCGAGTGCCCTACGGCTTTCATGGGACCTTTGTGGAGGCTAAGGATTTGGCCTTACAAACCATTCATTAATTACCATTGCACTCTGCACGTGGAGACATGTGTACTATTTTATTCACAACAAAGATTTTCATGGTATCATTAGCCTCTGTGTCATGTTTTACCATGAAGTGAGCCACTGTTGCGAAATAAATCTGCTAGTTTTTCAACGATCAGCTTGTAGCTTTGGACTATGTATCTCTGATAGACGATGAAGCTCAGCTGCTTTCTGTTTTTTTCTTGTTTTTTTATGAATTCACTTTTGTTACGTCTTTGTTCGGTTTTGCAAATCATCCCTCAGTCTCTTGTTGTATTCATCTGCCAAACTGTTGTCTGCATTTGGATAATATCAAGTTTCTTTCCACCAGCTGCTTCCCATTCACATCACCACTCCTCATCTCATCTTATCCTAAGAATCAATTTAGTAAAAACAAAAAACTGTTTGTGTATGGCAAGTTGAACTTGGGCTAAAGTATAATGAGCTTTCAAAGTAAAGCAAGATTCTGTGTATAACAGAATGCGTATATATGGGATTGGGATTGATTTTAAAACTGATACTGAACTACTAATTAATCATATGGACTACAACCATTGATACGGAATGAGACCTGTACTCTTTAGACCCATCTAAATAAATTGTGAATAACAATTGAGTTGATAATTTGATACCAATATTCATTTTATACAACTATATTACAACTGTATATATTATTATTTTCTTATTATATAAATTAAAATAAAATTGGCTGTCAAATATACATTTGGTATATTAATTTAAGATGATTATTTTTTTTTTATTTTTTTCTTCTATTATTTTACTTATTTACCACATAATTATTATTACTATTAAAAAAGAAAACAATGTTAACAATAATTATTATTATATTTTTTTATGTTATAACAATAATATATCATTAATGTTTATTTTATTATTATTATTATTATTATTATTATTATATAATTAGTTTTTTAACCATACATTAAAAATATAATATTTTAACTTGCACATAATACTAGTAAATGAAATAAAAGAAAGTTCTCACAATCAAAAGATGCATATGATTAAGGTTTTGCATGTGAAGTTTTTGGAGGTAACGATGCATCTGTCTTAATTTAGGAGCATGATAATAGTTTAGATTCTTGATAAGAATATTTTATGTACATGTTTAATATTATTAAGAGTAATGAATTTAAAAGTTTAAACTTGATTAAGCAAATTATAAAAAATAAAAAAAAATTGTTATGATTTTGATAACACCTTATGCGATATAATCCGAATTATGAATGTGACTTAGTTACAGTATTAAGTTTTGTGTAAGAAAATGTGTTTTGTATGAGAATATTCAAATGAACTGTTTTGTTTGAGAGTATTAAAAAGAATGTGTTTGGAATTTTGACATGAATAGTATATGTGATAATGTATTTGGAGATATAGGTGATAGTAATACTATGTTTGCAATACAATTAATGTTCCTTGTACATATTACTAGTTCCTAATATATTTCTATAAATCAGATAGTGGAATAGTTAAAAGTGATGGATATGATAAATTGTATAGTTTGTTATGTGATATTATTAAATGTGGTATTGTTGATGTACTTATGATTGTTTTCTAGTGATATAGGCTGCTTTTCATGTTGTACAATTTTGAACATTTTTGTAAGTAGGTTGGGTAACCTTATTACCTCTGTTTATTATATTCTTTGTTGTTGATAAAAACAATAAAATAAATTGTATAATTTGTGTAGGTAAAATTCTAAGTGGATATGTTGTATGTTTAGTAGTTGAAAGATGTAGAATGTTATTCAAATTAGTTCAAGATTTAGAAAATGATCACAAAATTATATGTATGAAAAGTATAACACTTTTTTTGAACCAATTTGGTATAACTATGAAATCTTTCAAATCTGTCTCATGTAGAGTTGTTGAGCGACCAAATTCTCATTTGGCAAAATTCATGTAATTGGAAATCCGAGAGCTTTACTTGTTGGACAACCAATTTCTTGTTAGACGAGCATACCTTTAGTTGAGCATAATGGTGATTAGGTGATTTTAGATGGTGATTAGGTGATTTTAGATGTGTTTAATATGCTGGGCAAACAAATTGATAGTCAAACAAAATAACGTTTTCTAAACTTAAAAAAAAATATTTTTAAATTTTTTTAGATGCTATTTTTTTTATATTTCACTAAATTTTTTATATTTTATCAACATATTATACTTGAATATTATTATTATAGTATGATGAATGATGAAATTTAACATTTTTATTATTTTAACTGAGTTAGAATGTATGATGTTATGGTTGTGATATGACATGCAGTGTATTCTAAACATAATATTTTGAGAGAAAAAAATATTATGACTCCATTAATATTGAACTCATGTAGAGTATAAGGTAGTTAGAGTTAGAAAAGATTCTTGTAACATAGTTTGTGATGTAAAAAAATTATATTTGGTAGGTAGTACAAATTCACCTCATCACATTAGTGGACACTTATATCTTGTTGTGTGAAACAACTCAGTAGTAAAGATAGTATGACGAATCTAGATATCTGAGTCTAGTTCAATAGGTGTATTTTTCAAAAGTAAAATTAGATATTTATGATATTATGTCACTGATTTATGACATGAGATATAGTCAATGTGATAAGAGTTAGACACTCTTATTTAATATATCTATATTAAATAAATTGAATATATATTCATAAGAATACATGGATAAGATATAAATAAATGGTTTAAATTATGAAGATATATGTCTATGATTTTGACATATACATGAATGTGAGATTTTAAAATACCAGTTTACCTTCGTTACAACAAAAATTTAGAAACCAATTTTTAGCTACAAAATAAAATGGTTGCTAATTGTAATTAAAACAATCATCAAATTAGGTTTTCATTGCTAAATAACTACAAAATAAAAAAAAAAGTAATGCGTTGAATTTAGTGACCAATTAAGTCAAGATAATTTATATCTAACATTAAGATATCAAAGTTTTAGCCACTTATATCATTAGATTCTAAATTAGTTTCTAACTTAATTAGATACCAATTTAGAATCTAATAGTATAAGTGACTAAAACTTTGATAGCTAATGTTAGATACCAATTATCTTGACTTAATTGATCACTAAATTTAATCATTATTTTTATTTAGTAGGTATTTAGCAACCAAAACCTAATTTAATGATTATTTTAGTCACAATTAACAACTATTTTATTTAGTAACTAAAATTTGTGTCTAAATAGTTTTTTTCTTGTAGTGCTTATTTTATGTACTTATTTTGGGTACTTATATGTTGTTTATCAAAACGTGATTATTATGTTTTACATTAAACAAATGATATTTTAAAGAAAAAAATTTAATAAATATTGAAGAAAGGAAAAAAGAATTTATTTTCTATTTTGTTTAATTATTTTCTTAAAATATATGTATTATAATTTCTATCAAGGAGAGAAGTTTATTTTAAAAAAATATTTAAAGTGTAATGTGAATATTAGATATATGTTTATTTATATTAATATAAGTTTACTTAGATATTACATGAAGAAAAAATAAATTTTTAATAAATATCATTATAACTCATTAGGCCAAATATTACTATATTAATTATTGTTTTCTTCAATCTATATCAATAGCATGTTATGATTCACGTGGAAGTATTAAGTTATAGGTTATCAGGATTTAATAAAAACTTAAACTACTTCATGTTTTATTTTCTTTATCTTTTTCTATATACTTCGTGTTTTATTCTTTCTATGTGACCTCTTCTAAACAGAAAAAAATGTATAAATATATTATTTTCTTATATAATTATTATTATAATAAAATTAAATATCAAATATAAAAATTAATTACGATAAATATATACTTAAAAGTTATAATAAATGTAATTTATTATTTTATTAATTACTATAGTTATACAGTAAAACTATTTTAATTTTTCATAAAAAGTATTAATACTTTCAATAATACATAATTAATGAAAATATAAATATATTTTTAAAGATTAAATATATAACTTCATTTTATATTTAAGTCACTTAGAAATTAACTATTAGTTATGGATTATTAGAAAAAACAATATTAAAAAAATAATATTATACAATTTTGGTTTTTTGTAATTAATATATATAATTTTTTAAGTAATAATATTTTTAATAAGACATAATTAATGAAAATATAAATACATTTCTAAATCTTAAAAATATCTATTAAGTTTATATTTAGTCAATATATTTAGAAATTAACTATTAAGTATTAAGTATTGATTTAGAAAAAAAATATTTAAAAGATACTATTATAACAATTTATTTACTTTTCTTCTTATTATTATCATTATATATATAATGTTTTTTTAAGTATTAATATTTATAATAATACGTAATTAATGCAAATATAAATATATCTCTAAATATTAAAAATATAAATCAAGTTTATGTTTACATTAATATTAGTTAACTATTAAGTGTTAATTATTTGAGAAAACAATATTTGAAAAAACATTTACTTCTATAACATATAAAGACTATTTTACTTCATTAGCATTTTTTTATTTTTTATTTATCTCAATAACATTATATATTTTTTATTCCTTTAATAACACTCTTCGTTATTTAATTCCTGAAATAACACCTTTTTATTTTTATTTTATTTTATTTATTTATTTTTATGTTGAAATAACACTCTTTTGTTGACTTTTTTACTTTACTGACACTTTTTTATTTTTTATTTCAATAAACCTCTTTACTCTTTAATTCTTGAAATAACACTTTTTTTTATGGTGAAATAAAACTATTTTATTTTTTTCTTTTTATTTTTTTTACAGTCAGTACATTAATTATGATTATTATTTTTGTTTTATTTTTATTTCTTTTTTTATGATTTTGTGATTATATTTTATTATAATAATTTATAGATTGTATTTTTTTGTATTAAAATTGATATTGGAAGAAAGAATTATAATAAATTATAAAATTTTTATTTGAATTAAAATTTGTATTTTTCATTTGTTAAAAATATATCTAAATAATTAATAGCAAAAATAAAATAAAATTATTGAAGTATTTTTGTAAATAAATATTAATTAAGTGGTTTAAAATTTTAAATAAAATTTAATTTATTTGTGAATTGTTTTTAAATGGTATGTTTATTACTTAAACATTCTTAATTATTGAAATGATGCAATACACAACAAATATAAAGAAAAAAATAAATGACAATCATATATTTACTAAATAGTTTAGTTAATGGTACGAAATATTTTCTTTGTGTGAAATGAACATAAATTTTATCTTTATCAAAACTCAAATTTTATTTTTATCAAAAAATCAATTACATATTTATCGAAAATCAAATTTTATCTCTATCAAAAACCAAATTCTATTTTTATCAAAAATCAAAATTTATCTTTATAAAAAATCAAATTTTATCTTTGTCAAAATTTTATTTGATTTTTGCCATTAATTATTTAGATATTTTTTTAACAAATTAAAAATACAAATTTTAATTCAAACAACAATTTTATAATTTATTATAAGTTATTCTTCCAATATCAATTTTAATATAAAAATACAATCACAAAATTATTATAATTTATTTTAATATAATTTATTATGCCAAATTTAAATTTATTATAAAATATAAAATAAAATAATTTATCATTT
>Ga0099824_1000230_pt1 | contig 55814 bp, 24 predicted proteins | sample SiratrowhiteBW_FD_76837 | JGI IMG/M metagenome (GOLD analysis project Ga0099824, IMG submission 76837) | Root nodule microbial communities of legume samples collected from California, USA - Siratro white BW | ecosystem: Host-associated > Plants > Roots > Nodule | place: USA: California... | reverse complement strand
TATATATATATATATATATATATATATATATATATATATATATATATATATATATTGACATAGATAGAAACTTACTTGACAACTGAGTAAGCAGGATTGTTCTGCAAAGGATTAGTATATGTCTGCGAGAGAGTTACACAAAAATGATACATTAATTGAGAATAAATTTACAGAGAAATGAAGAGAAAGAGAAAAAAAGCTATGCGGTAGAGAAGAAGCAGGTTTTAAGAGGACGTAGGAGCAAGGTAAGAAGTGGTGAACGACGACGTACTGAAATGTCAGGGATGTAATCAGCCAAATGCGGAACATCTTCCAAGACGTAACCTGCGGTGCCTCTAACGATCTTGGGCTTTGAATTCGGCGAGGAACCCATGATGTTCTTCTAATGTAACAGTGTGTCGGGAGAAATACAGAAGTGGTTGTGTTATTGTGAATGAGGGAAGAAAATGATGCGTGGAATTAAGGTGTAACGAGTGGATCAGAGAAAGGTGGTTTTCGTTATTTATAGTAAAGGGTGCGGTTCTTCACAATGCAAAATGCAAAAGAAGGAAAGAAGGAACGAGTGATAATAATGAAACAGAAAAATAATAAATAGGGAGAGTGCATTAGAAGAGCGAGGTTCCCCGAAACTGAGGGTAGATTTTGGTTTGGTGTTGAATTAAATAGCAACTTGAGATTTCACGGTTGAAAAGGAAAAAAGAGAAAATGAAAGTGAAACAGGTGGCGCAAAATGCTTTCCAAAGTCCACCACTATCATGTTTCGGAGAAGCTGCCACACTCACTAACTTTTCCACACATCTGCTTCTAATCACAAAAAGGATTCACGTTACAGAGATACACACCATAATATTCTTCAAATATTAAACAATGTTTCTGTAATACTTTTTTAATGATTATACATAATTAGTGTAAAAATAAAAATTACTATTAAGTCAAATTTTACGGAATCTAAAGAGATTTCAATCTAATTTACCCTACTATGCAGAGCGGACTAGATCCTGAACCAAGAATTTTTGTTTTCTCCAAAATAAACCAAATTTTAAAATGAAAATACTGATAGTGTCTTTTTTTTTTTTTTTTTAAATTTCCCCGCCGGTTTCTATGCGGGTTTTCTAAATTTAATCTACTAATATAAAAATAGAATTTTTAAAAATTAAATTTATTTTTTGATTAATTTTTAAGTTTATTATAATAGTATATAAATATTATAAATTATTTTTGAAATTGGAGAATATTTTGACTTTATGGATTATATTTAAAAAATTATATAAAATATAATTATTAAAAACAAATTATAAATTTTTCAAAATTTAAAGAATTAGATATTATAATTAATGATTAATAATATTTATTTCAAACCTTTTAATATCATTAAAAATGTTATAGAATATAATTATGAATAATAATAGTAATTATTAATTATTTTAATATACTTGTAAACCAATAAGATTCACTTTTCATTTTTTCTTTTCTTCTTTCTTGCTCTAACTCTCCTCCTCTTTCATTTCTATAATTTTTTTATTCTAATTATCAATTTTAACAATGACAACGGAGCAAGTGCGAATTTAATTGTTTTCCGAAGTAAAAATTCATTTTTATTATTATCTCTAACATAAAAAATTATTCTCATTCTCGATATATATGGATGCATACATATATAAACCAAAATATATAAGAAATGCTGAAAAGTTTTCTAAAATGTCTCAATCAAATTAAAATGCCATTACTCGAACTTCAATTTCAAAGAATATTACTTCATTAAACAGTTTATAAAATATTGCAAAAGGATTCTCGACCTCTTATATCCTGCCTCTTGCTTCTCAATGATAGTCATTACGACCATTATTTACTTGAATATTTTTTTACTTTAATATTTTTTTACATGAATACAAATAATAATGTTTGTATAAAAATTTCCAGAAACCTTTCACGATTTTTAAAATACATTTGTTAAGTGTAATAAAAAAGTAATTTTGTTTTGACCATTCAAAATAAATTATTTTGAATTAATGTAGTCGTAAAAGTGTGTAGAGGAGGGAGGCACCATTCTTTTTAGATTCATTATTACCTTTTATTTTAATTTCTTTGCATGGACCAGACTATAAGCCTTGTTTGACAAAGAAAAAAGAGAAAATATATAAGTAGGAACAGAAACAGAACACATAAGAAGTATAATAAGAATATTAGTTATTTAGTTTAAAAAAATGAACAGAAAACAAAATTATAAAGGTTGATTCGAAAGATAAACAACTAAATGTTTTGTAAAAAATCATTTGTCCTTGTATATAGCATTAATATCATTTTTTTTTCTTTTTTTTATACTCGTAAATTCAGATAACTTAGGATTTCATATAATCAATTTTAACAACGAATATAACAAACATCACACTTTACTTTTTTCACTTTGACAATTACTCATTCCAATTTTGTATGAAGAAATAAACTATTCTCAGCCAATAATATATAGATTAGAATATATTAGTAGTTTAACGAATAGAATGAACAAAATGCATGATCAACAATGAAAGAATGACACAAGGTTGTACCCGAAGAGAATAAATGAAGAAAATGCAGAATATATTAAAAGGATCTCATATTAAAAAGGACCTTTCACCTCCATTTTTAATGTTTGTGGTTACTTTAGTACCTTGTGATGTGCAGTTCTTGTGATTTAGGTGTTTCATCTCTTATTAGTCATTCACGACTCCATCAATGTTCATTCTAAGCCAACCATCTTAATTACTTCATTTATATTTATTAACTTCTATTACATATTTAATCTATTAAATCTTTTCAATCTCTATATAAATTTTTAAACCAAAATAATAGTTAAAAGTACATTAGTTTTAAATAAATCAGTACATTCTTATTTTATAAAAGATATTAAATAGAGAAAATAAGAATATAAATATATTTTTGCCCATATTGTTCGAATTCATTCTGAGTTTAGTATAAATTTTTTGTATTAATTAAATGAGTATGAATAATCTCTTTTTTTTTCTTTTTAAATTAAGGATAAAGATATGTATGTACATATTTATAATATCTTCATTTTCATATATTTTATTATAGGTGTCTTTTTCGTCATACCTACTTCCTATCATTTTAAATTATTAAAATATTAATAATTTATTAAGTGTTCCAAAAAAACTTATTTTCATTATTCTGTCTTGTTCTTAGTTTTGTTTAATTTAAAAAATCCTTTCTCTTTCTTCTTTTGTCACACAATTTTCCATTATCGTTCTCAACTATTATTTCACTTGTTTAATATAAAAAAAGTTCAATCATATTTGTAAGGTACATTCTCTCTTTTCATAACTTTAATTACACATATTCCTTTACGTAATGTTTTGCGTTTCACTAAACGCAAACATCAATTTTATTAAATTAAATTAAATATAAATATAAATATATATATATATATATATATATTTTATTTTATTTTTTACATTAGAATCTCAAGTGTTGAGTCCCATAAAGTTTTATAATATGATATTTTCAAAAGTATGGGACGGAAGGAAGCTATGGAGGTGCAGGAAGAAACGGCCCATGAGCCCATGAGTAAACGATCATTTATGGGCTTGCTTGTGGCTAGGGCCCATTGTTCAAGAGCCTGTGGCAATACCGAAACTTCCATCTCCGAAACCTTAAACCAGTTGTTTCTTTTCTCTAACTCTAAAGCCTAACAGAATCAAACAATCAAGTGGTTTTGAACTGTTGATCAGTCATGTACAGGAACGTTGCTTCACGCCTCAGGACCGTTAGGGTTCGTGTCTTTCTTCTCCTTCCCTTTCAAATGTTAACTGTTATTATTATTATGCGCTAGATCTCACCCTTATATGCACTCACTTCTAATTACGAACTAAATCGAACCTGATTTTTTTGTTCCATTGACTAGTCCTTCCATTGTAGTACTTTGTTGAATAACTTATGAATTATGATTGAAATTCTCTTGTCTATGCGTGTGGAATTCCTGTTAATTGCTTTAGCTCGTAGCGAAAATCTAGAACAATTTATATTTTTTCACAGCATTTTTTCTATGATTAATTTTTTTTGGTTAAACGTTATTCACTTGATTTCCTGTGCCTAAAAGTTTTTGATTATGAGTTTGGTTTTAAGTGATTGTCTGATAGTTTTTGATTTTTGATAGGCCCGTTCATGCATCAGGTTGCCTGTCAGATTTGCAAGTTCAAGTTCCGTTGTCACCAAACAATCTTCCTCTGGTTTGGGTGGTTTGTTTGGATGGCTCACGGGCGAGCGATCCGGTTCTGCTCCACCGCTTGATTTTCCGCTTCCAGGTGTTATACTTTCTCCTCCATTGCCAGATTATGTTGCACCGGGTAAAACTATTATTACTACACTCCCAAATGGAGTCAAAGTGGCCTCTGAGACATCCGCGGTATGAATGATTGATTCATTTAATATGTATATCTATCCATCTACACACACATGTAAGATGTCTAAAATTTAAATAAATTGGTCTCAATTTTTTGTTCTTCAGACTCCCACGGCATCAATAGGTTTATACGTAGACTGTGGTTCAATATATGAGAGTCCAATAAGCTTTGGGGCTACACATTTGCTCGAACGAATGGCTTTCAAGACCACTAGAAACCGTAGTCATTTTCGTGTGGTTCGTGAAGTAGAGGCAATTGGTGGCAATGTGCAGGCCTCAGCTTCTAGAGAACAGATGGGTTATACTTTTGATGCTTTGAAGACATATGTTCCTGAAATGGTGGAACTTCTTGTTGATTGTGTGAGGAATCCTGCATTTCTTGATTGGGAAGTTAACGAGCAGGTACTTTCTGCATTGATTTTTTTAATACTTTCTGGAGGTCTTCCAATATATTTAGACAGGAAATTTGAAAAGCAGGCAACCAAATATAATTTGAAACCTGTGTTTTTTTTTTTTTTTAACAGCAAATTTGAAACCAGTGTAATAATTTATACACTCTAGTAAGCACTAAGCTGATGGTGACCCATAAATAAGCTGTATGTTTATGATGGACGTGATCATAAAACTGGAAAAAGAACTTGAAAGGCAATTGTATTTATAAAATAGTTGTAAATGGAGAACTAGGCCCCATCCTCTTACACGTGTTTGTGTTGGCTTGCTTCAGTTCCTCTTGCTACAACTAATCTAATTGTCATACTAGTTCACATACACCAATCACTGGTCTATGGTTTAAATGGGATAGATGGTTGATCTTGCGAAGACTTAATCTTGCCTCATTGTGCCACTACAGCTTGAGCTTCTGCTACACTGACTTAAAAATATATCTGTATGGTCAGATATATAATTTGTAAACAATGTAATTATGCTTAGAAAAAAAGTTAAACTCGATGAGACACTTAGAAGGTTGATAGTTATCTTCTGGTATAGTCATAAAACTTTGTATTCAAATAGTATATTAACCTTTTAAACTCAATGAGACTGTCAGAAGATTGATAAATTAGTTTACTAGAACTGCATACGATAGTAAATTACATTAAAAAGTCAGTTAATGATAATTAGCAGACTTTTTTTTATCTATTAGCTCTTAGGGCTTACATTCCATGTCTAATGCCTCTCGAAAAAAAAATTCCCTCATTAATTGCAGCTTCTCAAAGTAAAGGCTGAGATTGGTGAAGCTTCCAAAAATCCTCAAGACTTGCTTTTAGAAGCAATTCATTCTGCTGGTTTTTCTGGTGCCTTGGCAAATCCTCTTTTAGCTTCCGAATCAGCCATTAATAGACTGAATGGTACAATTCTGGAGGAGTTTGTTGCTGTAAGTCTTCAAAAGTAATCTTTAAATATTATTTGATAAATTTTCATAATTTTTAGATTCTTTCTGTAAGTTGTTCTTTACCTTTCTTATAAGACAAACTTTTATGAAATATCAGGAGAACTATACAGCACCTCGCATAGTACTTGCAGCTTCTGGTGTTGAACATGAGGAATTGTTATCCGTTGCAGAGCCTCTCTTGTCCGATTTACCGAGTGTCCCGCGTCCAGAGGAGCCTAAATCAGTATATACTGGGGGTGATTATCGATGTCAAAGTGAAACAGGGGTATGCAATTGAAAAAATATAGCTTCTGTTCACACGTTGGGTTTTTAATTTTGGGCTGAAAGTCTAACGTTCCTTGAATGAGCAGAGAACCCATTTTGCTCTAGCATTTGAACTTCCTGGTGGCTGGCATAAGTTGAAGGATGCTATGGTTTTGACTGTTCTTCAGGTTTTGATAATGTCATATATTTACTTGATTTTCTTCACTTGAAATTGTTTTCCTTATTTTAAAGTTGCTAAAAATATTACGGTTGGTTTCTTAGAGTATGTTTATGATTTTCAGTAATAATTTTGTTATTTAAATTTTTATTTAACTGTACCATGACATTTTAATATAGATGTTGCTGGGAGGTGGTGGATCATTCTCAGCTGGTGGTCCTGGTAAAGGGATGTATTCACGGCTATGTAAGTTATCTTGAAATCTCCAATCTGTTCTTAGTTTGTAGTTGAAGCTATGAACAAAGAATGATAGTTAATGTTTGATGTATAGTTTTTGTACTCACTTTTCTTTATTGCCACAATTTTTTTTTTGCTACTAAGCACTTCACGTGCCCCTTCCCAAAGGCCGTGTTCTTTTGATTATGACCTTAACATTCTTGGTTTGATGATATGCAGATCTCAATGTTCTGAACGAATATCCACAATTTCATTCAATTGCAGCCTTCAACAATATATATAATGACACCGGCATTTTTGGCATCCAAGTTACAACAGTAAGTCCCTTTAAATACTGTCCATTATGTAATCATGATTTTTTGAATATATTGAAAGACCTGTCCATTGTGAAATCTTGTTTTTTGGATATTTCTGAAGACCGAATATTTATGCAAGTCAATTTTTGTATGTTTAGTAATATTAATTAATGGTACCCAAGTTACAACAGTAAGCCCCTTAGAATACTATCCATTATGAAATTATGTTTTTCTGGATGTATTGAAATACCTAGTCCATGAGTTTTTGGATGTATTGGAAGGACGAATATTTATGTAACTCAATTTTTATGTGTGTAGTAATTAAGAGTGGTTTTATTAAACCCTTGAATTGTAACTCTGGAACCAAAATTTCATGGTTTCTATGTGTATATATAGATATATTTTATAAGAATTATAGTGAGGAATCTCTACAGTATAGTAATATAAATATCTATACGCACAACTTATATGACACATGCTATGCCTAGATCTTTGCATAAACTGGTGACAAGAGTGAAGCTGTACTTCGTTTAGTTGTTGGAAAGTAGGAAGGTAGAAAATAGAGGTTGAAATAAAACTTATTTTCAAACCAAAGTTATTCACTGTTAAAAATGTGAAGCTGTTTATTTTCAACCTTTTCACAGTTTTTTTCTTTAACATATTTTCATTCCAAGCATTCCCCACTTTGCATTATGCAGACTTATTTACTGGCCTCAATGCTGGAAATTTTTGAGTTTATATGTGTGTGTGTTAGTGTGTGATCCATTCTTTTTAGTAGTTTGACTCCAATTTGTCTTTATGTGTTAGAACTCAGATTTTGTATCAAAAGCCATTGATATAACTGCTAATGAGATTCTTGCTGTTGCTACTCATGGAAAAGGTTGGTTATTATGCTTTTAACTAGTATTTGTTTGTTTCTTATTATCTACTTAATTTCAGTTCAGTTGTATTAGAAGTATGATAGAGAGAAGAAATAAGAAAGGTAAAAATAAGAGAAATAAAGTGGAAATGGATAAAATACAGAAAAAAGTGAAAAAAAAGTTATTTTTGTTTGTTTATATGAATTACAAACGAATGACTTCTAATGAATGTATTATTTGGTTTAATTGAAAAACTAAAATATAAGCTGACCTTTCTTCGTCATGACAGGTCAATGGAAAAAGAGTAGAAAAAAATAAGTAAAGTTTGAAAAATATTTTTGTGGTAGTTAAAAAATTACTTTGTTATTTCATTATTTTTTTTCTTAATATAAAATTATTCTTCAATTTTTTATATTATATGATGATTTTTTAATTTTTTACGAAATTAAAGGAAAAAAAAAGAGATCAATTCTTTCACCCCCTCTCTTTTACAGCGAATGTAGGGGGGAACTCTTCTCCCTTCAACCCAACAGTATATTTTCAATCCCATCCCCCCTTTTCCCATTTCTTTCATCTATATCTCTTCTATATTGGTAGTTTTATACTTATGCTTTCGCTCTATCTGTAGTTGACCAGGTACAACTGGATCGAGCCAAACAAGCTACCAAATCTGCAATTTTGATGAATTTAGAATCTAGAGTAAGTAAATGTACCTCAAATTAAAGTTTTATCTGGAAACTACAATAGCAAAAGTGTTTTTTTATTTCTTTTTATTTTTATTTTTATTATTTTTTCAGTAACTGTCTAATCAGTACTAATCTGAATCTTTTTGTAGATGGTTGTTTCAGAAGATATAGGAAGACAAGTTTTAACATATGGTGAGAGGTATGTATCATGAAGGGAATTCTAAATTTGCTACTAATTTAAGCTTAATAAATAATTACGTTAGTGATATTCATTATGTACTGATTTTTTACTTGTTTGTTTCCTCTTCTGAATTTCATTTTCTTAGGTTTTTAGTATCTCAATTCTTTAGCGACAAGTTTAAAGAAACTGAGGTGAACTTTTCAAAAAATAAAACTAGTATTTGAGATGGTATCGTGTCTAAAGAAAGAACTACTCTTGGCCATTGCTAGAGTATTCTTAGATTGGAGATGTCATCTTTGCTGCCAGTTTTGCTTATGGGTACCGAAAGATATGTGTTGAATGTGGATTTTCGCCATATAGTTTTGAAATTTTGGTTACAAAGAATACAAAAGGGTAGCTGTTAGTTTTTGTATTGAATGCCGCTCCTAAGTAGCATTTGCATACTTAAAATGTTAGTGCCTTTAGTTAAAGAATGTCTTTTTCCCTGTTCAGGAAACCTGTGGAGGAATTTTTAAAGGCAGTGGACGAAGTAACCTTGAAGGACATTTCTTCAATTTCGCAAAAACTCATTTCTTCTCCTCTGACAATGGCATCATACGGAGATGGTACATTTCATTGTTTTTTTTTTTCTTTTATAAATTCTTCTTGATTGTTTATGTATGTCATTGTTTTTTGAAAAACTGTTCTTGATTTCTTGGTATCTTCCTGAATCTTCATGCAGTTCTCTACGTTCCAAGTTATGAATCAGTGAGCAGCAAGTTCCCTCGCAAATGAGATTATTTCCATCCATGTCATTTATTTAGTCTTTTCTTGTCACGCAAGAAGTCTTGTACTATTAGAAGGTGTAAAATTCTCCTAATTGTTGTTGTTGTACTCAATAAATTAGCGAGCAAAACTATTGTTTCTCGGTACATAAAACATTGACGTAAGAGAATATTTTTTGTATCGGGCATTTTGGATTAAAAACCGAATCATTAACTTATCTTTTTGAATAAATTTAGAAAGTATGAAATCTGGGTTTTCTTACTTCTGTTATACTCGGATCATATACTGCTAGCTTCATCGGGCAATTCTAGTTTAAAAAATTAGTTTTCTTAAAAAGTTATAATAATTTGACAAGTTTTTGAAAGAAAGGCTTTACACTCACATATAATAGTAGTAGTAATAATAATAATAAATTGCTGTTTTGATGTTTCTTGTAGGATATAAAGAATAAATTCCGATTTTTATTTCATTTTGTTAGAAGGCTGTTTGTTTTATAATTTTCTACTGCATTTCTTTCCTAAACTAAATTTCAATCTTAGACAGGCTGATAGGAAAAAAAAAAAAAAAACTACAGTCATACTATTTTTGCTGTCTTCTTTATCGTACACCACAATTGTTTTGATAATTATTACATGTTTAGATAACCTCATTACCCAGAACCGTAGAAAACGGCAAGTTGATAAATATTCTATTCTTGTATAGGTGTGTTTCAAGAGAAATTTCAACCTTCAATCCTAAACTCAACAAGAAAAATCCCGATTTTTTTCTGCATATATCACAAATTAACTTTGTCAACAGTATTTAACCACTTACATTAAAAGAAGTTATTGATACAATGAAAGGAGTAATTTTTATGAGAAACATTTGGGCAATAACTATATTAAATATAACCAATTAATATAAAAAATTCTCTTCAACATGTGAGATATACAAAGAATTGTGCAAATACATGTCATTGGGACAAGTTTACAAGACTATTCAACAGTTTCCTGCCAAACACGTCATTTGTATGTTGTTATTCTTCCTGTTGTTGTACTTGTAACATGTTGCTGAGTACCTTGGTTCCAATTGGTCAAAACAATATTTTGGTGAGCAAAATAGAAGGAAGTTACCAAGTATCAGATAATCTTTTGCATATTTCATGGGTCATACCCACTTTTGTAGTTATCAATACCTTTTTCCATTCTTGTGTAGAGCATAAAAGATAAGGTTCTTATTTTTAAGAGTGCAATATCAACAATATAAAATCATTTTACATTATTATTCAATCATAAATCAATATATAAAATAAATTTATTACTTTTTATATTAATGATAATTTTTAGAGTATAAATCTGTTTTACACTGATTACGTATTTGTGGACTATAAATCCAATCAAATAAATATCTCTAACATAAGTCTAGACAAAGAATTACACTTGACAAGGAAAGTGGAGGAGATGTCCATGTCAAAGCAATTCATAAATGGATCAAATTATTTACGTCCTCCTTTTAATAAAAAAACAGAAATCATAAGTATATTTTCTTTCCATTGCCGACAGGACCACTCACTAAACATATATTTTTAGACACATTATATGAAATGAGATTATGTTGTTTCCTTGTCAAATAATTGTCAGTTCTCAACAAATTTTAGAGAAGTACTTCAACCTCTTACTTTTGGTGCTCTTTGGATGATGGTGAAAACTTAAAACTACTGGACGATTGATTATTTTAAATTGAAAAATAGTTAAAAATACAAGGTGCTACATATAATATATTGCTTATTTATAAAAATCAATTAAATATGCGCAGTCAAACTTATATTAATTTATTTATTTGATTAATTTATATTTCTAATAAGTTAAATTACATTTTAATCTATTAGTAACGTACACTACTCGATTAAATGTCTGTTTGTAACTTTCGAAACTTCAAAATAAACAAATTAAATCAATAACTGAACAAATTAATAGATGTGATTCAATATTCATTATTTTAAAACATATACAATAAAGATGAATATTATAAATATTGATTTTAATTATTAAGTTAACATTTTAGGGTGTTACATATTTCATTTGAATTATCTTGGAAAAAAAATTCTTTTTAGATGTAAAATTACCAATCTACTCCTCAGTTTTATATTGAAATTAAAATTAAATATTTTTAAAATTATTTATAATAAAAAAGTATTCAATTTTAATCACTCAAGAATAATTTATTTCTTTGCCTTTCATTTATGAAAATGTGTGTTCTTATTTTCACGATGATAAAAAAGAACATTCTTTCGAAAGATAAACTATATGGCACGTTTTCATATATGAAAAATTTAAAATAGTGTAATTTACTTAAAAAGACTAAAGCCACTGTCCTATTTGCAGTAATCAATAACATAATAAACTTATAAATTGATTAATTATTGAGGGTAATAAAATGAGAACAGGTAAAATATAAGTTATTGGTTTTTAATTATAATCTCCCAACAATTCTTTTAATTAATTTTTTTAAAATTATAGTATTGATACCACATATCTAATTTACATTAGAGAGTTTGAAGAGTTGCTTTTAATATCTCTTTTTTTTTTCATCATAAATTTTAACTACTTAATCTATTTAAATTATTTTTTTTTTCTATCAATCCGATTTTCATGTTAAAAATAATCATAACTAAACACCCAAACATATCTAAGTTAAAATATTCATATAAACATTACAAGTTAATATAAATAGCATGACATATACTTTATACTAAGTGACAGTTTCATTTGTATAGCAAATTATAGTGCTCTATCAATACATTAAGTATTATATATAGTACATCTATATATTAGTGTAGATTTATAATATTTACGATTGTTTTTATTACTATATTTTTTTAAGCAACACTTTTTTATGTTATTGATTGTAAGATTGTTCAAAAGAATTTAGAATATGTAACACTTTAGAAAATGCGTTGTTCCTTTCTCAACAGCTAAAAGGTTGTTCTTGAAACTCAAAATAGACAATAATTTTTATTTTGAAGACATTTTATAGTCAATATTTTCAAACAATTCCAAATTCATAGAATACTATTGTTTTTACTAGTAACAATTTTCTTGTAAATATACTTTCAAAATCATTCTTAAAACATGTAATGAATAACTTTTTTAAAGTAATATACGCAACAACATATTCATAATATTGGGTCAGCGAGAGAAATATAATATTTTTTTTATGCATAGCACTAAAAAAGCTGTTGACATTAATAGGTCATGGTTTGTATTTTCTTCCCCTTTTTGGAACAATGGATAGAAAATCACTACATATTAATTTATCATAAAACTCTTTTATAAATAAATATTTAAGTTAAATTCTTATCAAATTTCACATTTTACAACTTTTTTAGATTTTGATAATGAAAATAGTTTCAACCTGCACTCTAATTCATTATTTATTTGCTTATAAATACATATCTACAAATATATATGTGTATATATATATATATATATATATATTTAAATTACAATATTTGTAGTAAATATTTTTAATTTTACTTCATCAATTCACTTCATCACTATGAATTACTCAAATTTATTTTATATCCAACATCAATAAAATACAACCAAGAACATATTAGGAATTCATTATATAACACAATTATTTTTAGTATTTTTTTCAGTCAGATTAATTATATCTATTACGTGTTTTCTACTCATTTTACACTCATTTTTTCTCCATTCAAACAACTCAACTCTCTATTCCATTTTCTCTCTTTCCTTTCCTTTGCATCCACAGACAATCCAAAGAAGGCATAAACCAATTCTATCCACTCTTAACATACCACTTTCACTACTATACTAGTGTCAAAAATTGAATTACAAGGAAAATTTCTCTATATAATTATGAAGTATAATAATATAAAACTTTAACTTAAACGTAAATATGACATAATAATTAACGATTATTTCTCATAACACAAATTCAATGCTCAACGATGTCAAGACCTGTAAGTAGGGATGGCGATTAGACCAATGTGTCTCCAACTTGGTATTCACTGCTTTGCTGTCTTGCAATGTTTTCTTATTTTTATTTACCTTCTAAATAATTACTCTATACTTATTTTATGAGCACCCTCATGATGCAACTTTTTTTGTCTCCCATATTAGATTAATTAATGATGATAATAATAGCTCTATTGTAATTGAATAAACAACGTAGACCACCAAATTGAAGGGTACACCCATAATTAAAAAGTGCAAGAATTATTTAGTTCACAAAAATATTTATGTATAGTTAAATACTTAAATCTTTGTTTTCGAAAAATTAATCTGGAATATACATATACACCGGACCAATAATTGTACTCATACAAGAAATATTCCTAAAGATGATGAATTATGCAGAAAACGAAGAGTGTTTTGGAATATTTGAATATGTATAAAACTAAATCCTCCGAGTATAATTACTAAAACTAGCATAACACGATTATATTCTCGTGGAACTGTGTTACCAACCATATACAAGTAACAAATATTATAAACAGTGGAATATTTATGCATTGAAATCGCAAACCAGATACACAGAACTCTGGAACATGTGGGGTCCATGGCTAGGTTCGTCAAAAGTCAGTTTAACGGATAATGAAGCAATTTAATTCTCTTTCTTTCACTTAAATTTTAGTAAAAAAGAGAAATATTTGAAACGATGTTTGAGAATATTTTTGCCACCTTTTGCTAATTGCTAGGCCCAAGTTTAACTCCCTTAGATCTACCCTTAAGATGGGATATATTCCACAGAATGGACTGTCACATGATATCTTTGGTGAAAATTCTGATCCATCTCCTCATTTTCAGCTCCATGAGATCAAATCAGAGCTTGAAATTTTGCCAAGACAAGGAGGCATCATCGCAATCTATGAACACTGAAAACATCATTAGGGCCCCTCCATCATTTTTATCTTGACTACACCAAAGAATGTAGTAGTTATAAACGTGAAATCTAACCATCATCTGATTATGTTACTTTATGAGGGCCAAAGATTCTCATGCTGAACCCTGGACCCACATAATGCTCCAAATCAACTTGTTAGTTCTTAACTTCCATTATGTGTGCGACTGACCAATACTTTAGACAACCCCTGAATAGAAATAACACAGCCGGCAAAGATCATGACAAAAAAAGAGGGAACATAATAGTACTCATAAAAATTTATAACTATCCATTAGTTTAATTTTCTGCAACAATAACAGTAAATTATTGTGTGCTTCTAGTCCAAGTTTCATGTATATGTGCTTTTTGTGTATGCAACCATAAACCTAAACAGCAGTGAATACTTTACTTAGTTGTCAACTGTCTTGAACTTTCTCTTCCATTATATAAACACCAAAAGAGTACTAGTTAACAGTATATATGTTCTATTGAGTTACATTTTTATTTTCAGAAAATACCTCCATGACATTTTTGTCCGAACTTTATTGATCACTTACATGTTTTTATGTTTTAAAAATGAGATTTGTATGACATATATGTCGAAGTAATTAATTAGAAGAGAAGGTGGTGGTCCATCAAGTACGTTTGCTCATTTTCCTTGATTATCAAGTAATACTGTCCACGCATCTCTCTTTCTCTCGCTGCGTGTGTCCGCAAAACATTCATGGCAAAAGCATCATCATCTGCACTCCACCTCAAAACCCATGTGAGTTTCTATCATCCTTTTCCCTATTTTCATCCGGCTCTCATTCTCTACTTCCGACAAGAGAAAATTTTGGCTTTATCTCACTCTGACATTAATCTGTTATGGGAGAATAAAGAAACTGTTAACTCTGCCCATGTTGTCTTATACTCATTGTTCTAAGCTTTGTCACACTGACACGTATTTAGAGAAAGTGAGGTTTTACATCTAACCATGTAAAACTCTAACCTAAAACTGAGAAAGTGAGTTTTCACGTTAAAAGGGTCAGAGGGTTAAACCGTAACCATTGATAAAAAAAAAAAAACCATAGCATTACTAAAATACTCATTTGGGTTATTCATTTTTCGTATTGAGTTTAATACGCATGCACTATATAATATTAAAAGAAGTGATACACTTATAACGTATACCAGTTTATATTAAACTTTTTACTCAGTTTATATATTATTTATTCTTTCTTTATTTTTGGTTATAAATACGTATAATTTTGCTTGATTATAATAACAGCTGTGTGGCCGTTAAATGCTTTATTGCTTTTGCAGTCAAGGGTGAAATAGAAAGGTGTAGGGTGGCTACAGTATATTAGGATGGATGTCTAAGATAAAGGAGAGAAGACATTAGTTAGAAAGAAAGAAAAAACCAACCGGGTTTTCTTTCTTTTATCCTGTTTCTTGGTGTCTCTCTCTTTCTTTATCTATCATAAACCGCCAACATACATGCGCTTCATAAATCAGCAAAGCCTTAAAGTTGATTGTGTGTTCGAAGAACACAACTTTTCCTTTATTATTTTTCTCACTGAGTTTCAGTTAAAGTAGCTACCTTGAGGGAATTCTGCTGTTTTCCATCGTTAAAGCAGGTTTATAGCTCAACTGTATTCTAACACTTCCCTCTTTTCCTCCTTTCTCCTCTCTCAATTCACACTCTCATCCTTATAGCTATGAATTTGATTTATTCCTTGAAATAGCCACACCATACGCTTGAGAATTAATGTTTTCAATTTTTTTCCCTTTTGTCTATGCTCAAGGTTTTTATTTTCTTGATCTTTGTTTAGATTTTATGTTGGTAATTCTTATTAAGCTAGTTTCTGAATTGAATCATCGCCTGATCAGCCATCTATTTCTTGATGGCAGTTCACAAAGTTGGGAAAGCCAAATCCCACTTCTTATTATTAACTGTTCTTATTTTTTTCACTTTCAAGTCAGTGACTATGATTGTAACATGCCATCCAATTTCTTCTCTCGATTTTTCAGGAAAGGTTTGGTCTGATCTCAATCGAGCTCCGGATATATAAAAGAGAGAGAGATGCTTTGTTGTAGAGTGTTCCATAGTAAGAGAAATCCACTTGAAGGCCTCATAAAGTTTGATCAAGAGAGATAGTAATAGCAATAGCAATAGCATCATCAAATCATATCCATCACAAAGGAAGCATCCATGAATAAGATGAGCAACTTGAGTTGTGTTAGGAGCTCTGATCTCATAGATGCAAAGCTGGAAGAGCATCAACTGTGTGGATCCAAACAGTGCCCCGGTTGTGGTCACAAATTTGAAGGGAAGCCGGTACGGAAAAGAAAAATTAAATCTGAGTAATATTCTTGCCTTCAACGAAAAGCCTTTGACAAAATGAAGAAGAATCACACGACAAAAGAATACCATATTCACATGTTTACGGCTGTGTTATCATTGGACTAGTTCAATTAATTTAATGCTGTATCGGTATCCCTTTTCTCCGTTACCTATTAATTAGCCTATTGCTAAAGTTTTGGGTTGTTAAACTTTTTCGTCTTCTTTAACTTCTTTCTCTCTCTCTTGTCCTATCTTCTTAATGATCTTCACCCTTTTGCTTTCTTAGTTTTAATTTGAATTTCAATGGGAACGGCAGGACTGGCTAGGTCTTCCAGCAGGAGTGAAGTTTGATCCAACGGACCAAGAACTCATAGAACATCTTGAAGCCAAAGTTGAAGCAAAGAACATGAAATCACACCCTTTGATAGATGAGTTCATTCCCACTATTGAAGGAGAAGACGGGATTTGTTACACCCATCCTGAGAAACTTCCAGGTTGAAATACTGACATAATAAAGAGAAGTATTATTAACAAATCCTCTAATGTATTTTTTAACATATTTTTTGTTATCAGTTAAAATTTCTTGAAAACTACAAAATATAAAGAATAAGAGTTCCTAAATTTATAGTATTTTTAACAAATTTCAGCAAGAATATGTTAGAAAATAAAGGTTTATTTTATGTAAATCTAACATTGATTATGTATTTTGATATTTTCTGTTGAAGACCAGAAAATCTGCCTTGAAATCTGTGCAAGACTTGGATATATAAGTCAAAAGGGTTTTGTGTTACAGGTCACCTAAGTTGACCTAACTTTGATTTTGGTTTTTCAGGAGTGACAAGAGATGGCTTAAGCAGACACTTCTTCCACAGGCCCTCAAAGGCTTACACAACAGGGACACGAAAGAGGAGAAAGATTCAAAACGAATGCGACTTGCAAGGAGGGGAAACCCGATGGCACAAGACAGGTAAGACCAGACCAGTGATGGTGAATGGCACACAAAAGGGTTGCAAGAAGATTCTAGTGCTCTACACCAACTTCGGGAAGAATAGAAAACCTGAAAAGACAAACTGGGTGATGCACCAGTACCATCTGGGCCAGCACGAGGAGGAAAAAGAGGGAGAGCTTGTGGTGTCCAAGATATTCTACCAGACACAACCGAGGCAATGCAATTGGACGGATAGAACTGCCACAACTGGTGAAGGAAGTGGAGAACAACAAACCAACACCAATGGAAGAAGAGACAGTGGAAGTGGAAGTTGTTCTTCTAAGGAAGTTATGACTCACAGAGATGAAATGTCTGCTATCGTTGGAGTCCCTCACATAACAGCCTTCAACACTGCCTTGGACATTCAACAACTCAAATCCGACCATTTTAGCTTCATTCCATTCAGAAAAACCTTCGATGAGGTACACACATACATATTTACGTATTAGGAAACATTCATTTATAGGCCCTTTTCTTAGGAGAAATTAATGAACATGATGCTTCACTTAAATCTTGAATATTTATGGTTATGATGAGTAGGATTTATTGATTTTACTCCGCTGTAAAAATGAGTATCTTACTACATAAAAAATTTATCAGATTTGAGCATAGGTTTGGTAAAATGAGTTGTACAAAAAGGTGAAAGAACATGAAAGGGTTAAAGGGAAGGCGTTGACCTAAACCTTGCTTGCATAAACAGCATAAAATTGAATGGACCTGGCCTGATAATAAATCAGCGTCAGCCAACCACCGCTTGTATAATACCCACCTTAAAAAGGTAACTTTTTATGCTAATGAATTATTGAACAATGAATTTGGGTCACATGCATGCATGTCCATAGTTGTAGCTGTCTATAGAGGCTCAAAAAAAGAAAAGAAAAGAGGCTGAAAAGACTAGCGAGCTAGCTAGGAAGCTAGTTAGTTCGATGAAATATTGGTCATGGTTTAGAAATTGAGATGATGATGATGATGATGAGCATTGCAGGTTGGAATAGGAGAAGCTTCCACAGGAAGAGAAGTGCAAGCATCAAGGTCGTGTGAGGAGGTACATGAAGGGCATAATATTGTAGCACATCACCATCAACAACAGCAGCAAAATCAGCATGTGCACCAACAAATTGCAACCACAGCGTTCCATATCAGTAGGCCTTCGCATCCCATCTCCACCATCATCTCTCCTCCACCCCTTCACCATGCGTCCATCATCCTAGACGACAACTCCTACCATGTCTCCAGAATCATGCTTCAAAATGAAAATTTCCAGGTAATTATCATCCAATCCACAAGTTCTTGAAGATCACTGGTCGCTTATAATATTTTCCTGAGTAAAATCATAAAATATTAAGATTTAGAAAAGATATTATTAACTTTAGTCTTTGATGAAAATTTAGAAAAGATAAATACTCGTTTAGCTTTTGTATCTACACTTCTTTAGTCTTTACTTTTAAAAATTACTTTAGTTTTAATACATACATTATTTAGTTTTAGTTTGTGTTTTGTGCAAATTGTAAAAACTAAAAAAGGTTATAAAAAATTATAAAAATTAAAACACCTAACTTTTAAGGATAAGAATTTAAACGTAAAAGTTATATAAATATAAGATTAAATGGGTAACTAAATATAAAGAAAAAGTTAGCCAAAATATATTAGAGCAAGGATGTTTTCTAAAATAAAGTAAGGGAAGGACACAATTTGTAGTGGTAATAGTTTACTATTTTTCTCCTTTATCAGAATGATACTTATTATCGTATACCATAAGTTCAAAAACAGTAGGAAAACGGAAATTGTAGTTTGGATAGTGCAATCAAAGGAGCACCCTAGTGTGTTGAATTAAGCCCAAAATGGACTTGTTTTGCGTGGTGTTTGTGTGTGTATATATGGTGCACGAGGCTGAGTCACTCGCTAACTGAGGAGTTTTTATAAGTGTTTGCTAAATTACGAGCATGGAACTGTCTTTTCAATTTTGGACTGCTGTTCAAACATGATGATTGAGATGTGGGGTTTGACTTGATTTTTGTCTTTTTTTAATGAATGTATAATATGTACATCCACATGGCAGCAACAGCAGCAACACCATCATAAACTAGGAGGAAGGTCTGCGTCTGGTTTGGAGGAACTCATCATGGGGTGCACTTCAACTGATATCAAAGAGGTAATTAAGAACCTTTTGACCTGAAATATATGAACTTTGTTTGCCATAATGGGACTAGAGAGAGAGAAAAAGAGGGTCAAGAATAAATAAATAAATAATGGAGAAATTTTCTTGTCCAACAAAGACAGAAATGTGTTATAACATGATTCATTTGTGAAAAAGAGAAATAGGAAAAGTATTGTATAAAAGGACCGTGATTAGTTTAGACCTCATGAATTTTTTTACTTCCATTTTATAGCTCGTTTTATATCAATAATTTAATTTATATTTTAATTTAATATAGTATTATTTACTATAATGATATAAGAGGCATACAGTGGTGTCAAATAAATACGGTGTTCAAGTTTTGATATAACTTAAAAAATTAAAGGAATATCATTTTTAATTTGAATTGCAAAGTAGCAGCCTTAATCTTTTCTCTTTATTGCCTTTTACTGTGCTCATTATGTTGGCATATCTGAACAGTAGAATATCTTTCCTTACACCACAGAAAAACTTCTGCTAACATTTTCTCCCATGGAAGAACTGCTGCTAATGTTGAATATTTTTTGAAAATTTTCAATTTCTGCTATAAGAAGGAGATATTGGAAAAGGTGATAGCGACTTAAAATATCTTTTCTTGGCAATCCTGTCCTTGTTATGAAAGAAGTTCTCAATGACTTTGACTATGAGGTGGAAAGACATGAGCCAGCCAATTTTCTTTTGCTTCCTCAGAGTGAGCATATTTAACAAAACAAAACCTAATCTTCTCATTATTTGCATTTTGCATGCAGGAGTCATCCATTACAAACCAACAAGAGGCTGAATGGTTGAAATACTCCTCTTACTGGCCAGACCCTGGCAACCTGCACGATCATCATGAGTAGGAGGAGACAAAAAAAAAGGAAGAAAATAAACAAAAAAACCACACATAAGGCAACATCATTGTGGTCATCATTAATGCTTGAGGCATACATCAAGTTTCTTTCAACAAAAAAACCCAATTAATCAGATCCGTGGCTTGCTCATTTTCTTTCATTTTCCAATGGTGCAAGTTTATGATAAGCTTTGGTGGCTCTCATCGGAATTAACTGTGTGCAACGGAACAAATTGGAAAGAAAGGGAGAAAGAAAAAAAGGGAAAAGAAAAGAAATCCAAACAAAGCTGCTCTCCCTCCTGACACATGGTGAGGGAGAACGACCAAAGAAACAAAGATACGCACCCTGCTGCATAAAAATCATCACTAATATCATTACAGTATCATCCCTCTTAATATTCACATTATTTTATTATTTTAAGATGTTTGTATTAGTTCAGTTCCCCATTTTCGCACAAGAAAATTCATACTATATATATATATATATATATATATATATATACAGTTTAAGATAAGATGATATTTTACATTAAACCATTTTAGTTCGTTGTTTGAGAATCTTCTACCAACGATTTCATATATTTTTCATACTATATATCAGTTTTACCAAAGAATTAATTTGAACCATTAGCTTAAACATGATTTTTTTTTTCTTGTATCATTTCTCTTGTGTGCTGTAAATATGTACTGTTTGTAGTAGGGTTTCACTTTCTTCTTCTTTTCACATTTTTAAAGGCTAGAGAGGAATCATATAACTTTTACTTTTCTTTTACAATTTGTTATCGAGAACTTTAGGGAACCTCATGCTAGCTAGTGCTGCAAGGACCAAGGTTGTGCCACTAGTGGCCTTCATTTAGAATTCAAATTGCTTGTCAAGTCACAGTTGCTCATTTTGGGTTGTTTGGAAAGTTAAAATTAATTTCACTTTATTTATTTTTACAAATAAATTCTTGTGTTCAAAGTTTGTTATAAAAGTATTTGAATTATTTGTGAGTTAGGAAGTGTTAAATTTAGAATAGAATAAATATATACCTCCATCCCCTAAAGTGATAAATTTGTACACATTTCGTGCCCTCGAAATGTGTATACAATTTACTTCATGATAGATTTTTTTTTCTTTGTAAAATTATTCTAAGGTTAATAATATACTTTTTAACATATTAATATTAACAAACTTTTATTATTATCGAAAAAATATTTAAAACTATATCTTTAGCGAGGCTTACTTTATATTTATTGAATCTCTTGATTTTTGTATTATTTTAAATAAAAAAAGCATGTTAAAAAAATACATATTTAGGACTCTTCTTTAAAAACTAGAGACTGATTTTTATTATGTAAGTTTGAACTTAAAATGTGATACGAGCTACTCAAATCTTTCAAGATTAGGACAATTTTAATATATTATCTATAAAGCTATTTGCTTGGAAATAATGTTTTCTATTATCACTTTTAATTATAAAACATCAATTCTTTTAGTTTTGTTTCCTATTTTTAAGTACCTTTAAAATAGAAAGATATATTGTTTTATTGTTGATTACGTTTTACTATTTTTTTTGTTAAAAAATAATAGTTTTAAAGTGTTGAAAATGGAACTCAACGCAAATATGACTTACATATTTGTCATTATGTTGACAAATTCGACTATTTTCCATAACAAGTTAACGTATTTAACTAAGGTAGATTTGAAGAAATACGTTATTATAGCTAGTTGATTTTAAGAAGTAAATTAAATATACATAGATTAGTATTTAAAATATATTAGATAGACATGAATTAAATTGGTTTAATTTTAGTGATTTACTGTATCTTTCTTATCTAAAACATAATATATTAATTATAGGCATATAAGATTGTTAAATCATATAATAAATATAGGAAAAAGTCAAATTCAATAATAAAAAATAAATTAAATTCACTCATATTCAATAAAATTTATATTCAATCACAACAAAACTAAACTCAAATCATCAATTCCTAATTAGCATTTTTATAACTAAAATGTTTAATTCGGAGATCAAATCATGTCATAAAAGGTTTGATTCCGATCATAGGAACATGTAGCAGCATGAAACGAACAAAATCAACCATGTTGAATAGTAATTCTCATGAATAATTTGTATGTCCAAATCTCATGCATTCGACTATGCTTTCTTTGCGACACGACCATGTTCAGAAATCTGCGGTAAATGGCTGCTTCTCTGAACCTTTTACTGCTGCAGATGTTTGCCTAATAAAAAGAAAATTTCCTTTAGGAGATGAGTTTCAAGAATATCTTTTAGTTTTGATGGGACTGACGAAGTGTGTTTGAACTTTGAAACGCTACGTATACACACAAACGCATTCATTCTCTAAATTGCACACACCCCACTTACCAAATCATATATTAACTTCTGCCAATTAATGATTGAAGTTACATTTACTTTCCCAAGGCATGTACGGCTTGTTTCTGTCATATTCAGAGAATTAAGGAGGGAAATTTAATTTCTTATTGAACCCTATGTGCTTTTCACATTTTATATAGGTGAGGTTCTCTTAATTTTCTTATTTAGTTTTTCAGAAAGAGAGTGATACTAGGAGACAAACATGTCTTTTTTGCTTTATTCTGAATAAGATTCGAGCTTTTCCTGCTATGTTATTAGAGTAAAGATGTGCTTATCTCATCTTAGATATATATATATATATAGAGAGAGAGAGAGAGAGAGAGAAACTTGCATGTTATTGCTTTAAAGGAACATGCATGCAATAAAGAGAGGGTAACTTCATAGTAGTTTCACAAGGGAATAAAGACATGACTGAATAGAGAATGTGAAGACAAGAATAAACTTTTTAGGTTCTTTTATTCTTGTACTCTTTTTTAATAACTGCGTGCCATACCCAAACCCTAGCTAGCCATACTTTCTTTTAGTGTGGAAGAGAGAAAAAGACAAGCCATAATAATTGTATATCATTTTATTCACTCTCAAGTATATATGATAGTGTGAAACGAGATACGATACCTATAGCTTTGGATCTCTCGCAATGAAATGCTAGGAGAATCTTTAAACTATTGCTCTTAGATAGATGTTCTAATATTAAAAAACAACGATAGAAAGAGAGTTATGTGAACTTAGGAAGAGGAAGTATCCGTTCCATATTCTATGAGTTACAGTTTAAAGAGAGGTGATATTGAGTTCTTTGGCTTTATGGAAGATTTTGGATGCTTTTGAAAGGAGCATAAATGGAGAGAGTATAAGTGTACTGCCAATATTATGGTTTCTTGGTATGCCATAAATTTGGTCCCGTAAAGAAGTCGCAGGAGGAATGGTGGTAGTGCAAGGACGAATATATAACAACATGCTCTTTCAGATTCTTCCCAAGACCCCACCAATTGCTTGTTTTAATTTTGTGCTTCATTCTACTGTAGCGAAGTTGAATAGCAAGTTCAACTAGAAGTTTTTTTTTTTCGTGTCCAAGAACCCTTCATCATCTGATAACTCTTTTTATTATACACCAAACATGTAGGAAAAATTGGATCATGAACACAATAACATTGGCTTTACCCACGGATTTAGTCGTGTAAAATTGTCTCATAGCTAAGGTCAATAAAAACTTAGGTGAGACCTAAGAAAAGTTCACAATCCATTTTTTAATGGGAAAGCTTGAGGCCGTTCTACAAAACCAAGCATATTATTAACTAGGTGGCCAATAACTCCAAAGATGAGTTATTTAAATTGTTTCAACCTTCAATTTCATAGGTTAAGAGAAAAAAAAAATACTCAAACTTAATCCCAAATAAACTAAAGCGTAAATATATAAACAAGAATAAGATTATAAATAATGAAAAATAATCAACATTTGCGTGTGTAAGAAATATTTTACAATACTAATTGCTAATAAAGTAGGGTACGAGTCAAACTCTAAAAAAAAATCATTCTTGATTCTTAATGTAAATTTTGGAAAGGTATATGACTCAAGCTTGAGAGTTTCTCTTCTACATTATGAGAATAATGAGTGAATAAAGTGGATTAATTTTTGTATTAACTCAACAAGAATGTGAATATCAATGAATGGTATTCCTCTTCAAAAATTTAGTATTAGCAAAAGATTTTAATAGGAATATCTTTGACTCCAATTTTGTTCTTAATAGTGGGAGATAATGAATAAATGGACTAACGAGGTAAGCACTACATTTTAACAAGTTCCCTAGTTTTAAGATTGGGAATAGTTCTTTGCACTATTTTTTGAATTTGGTATCAGAACTCAAGATAGACTTTTCTAAAAATAAACTAAGTAGATTGATGAGGATCAGTAATACAAAAACTAACAACTATTTTGAATTGTGGAACTATGAATATTCCTTTCATCTACTTGGGATACCATCTAGATCAAACCCAAGAAAAAAAGAGAGCGCATGGATGTCGATGTTGGAAAAAATGAGGAAGAAAATATCTCTATGGAAGTTCAAACAACTATTTGGGGGTAGAATATGTCTTCTTAGGTTTGTATTAACATCATTACATGTATTCTAGTTGTCTTTTTTTTTAAATTACCAAGAGGAATAACACAAAAGCTTAAAGGGATAAAAAAAATAATAAGAAAGGTCAGAGAAAAATAACAAAATTGTATGAATAAGTTAGAATAATATTTGTGAGACAAGGAAAGAGGATGGTTTGGAAAACAAAGACTTGGAGTACTTTTAATGTGACTATGTTATGTAAATGGAGGTGAAGAATGGTAGTAGAAAATGATAGTCTATATCTAGTGTAGAGTATTATAAGCTAAAAATGGCTGCGTAGGACACAGGAAAGGAGACAACATATTTAAGAAGGGCCTCACATGGTGGAAAGATTTAGGTAAATGTGATTTAAGAAGACAGGGAAACTGGTGAGTAAATCACGTAGAAAGAAAGGTTAGTGATGGAAAACAAATCAAATTAAAAGAGGAAAAATTGGTGGGAGACTTCACATTGAAAGACATTCAATAGGGTGTTTAAAAATTCTAAACAAAAAACAATCACTACTACGAAAACAGAAAGATCATCATAGGAATGGGAGTGAAAATTCAACTAGAATAGAAAGTGGTTTGATTGGAAGGCTCATTATCTACAAAAAGTTCTATAGGTTATTTCAAATTAAATATATAAGAAGAAACAAATATGGTTGGGTGTGGAAAGGAGAAATATATGAAACATACAAGATTAAGTCTACATTGTCCAAACATGGAGAATAATAACAAACAAATTACAAATGAAAGAGCATGAACTAATGACATTTATACAACTATTTTTACATAACCTAACTTATAGAAAACCTCATTATTCCCTCCATCCTCTCTCAAATTAGTAGTTTAAGTAATAAAAAAAAATTGTAATTTGGTAGTTAGAATGATTGGGAATAAAACATTCACGCAATGTACTTTGACAAAAGACTTTTAAAATAATATATTTTTAAGTCAACTAGTAAGAATATTTTCACTTTAAATATCACAATAGTTTGTTTGTATGGATCTCAAAATCGAGTTTCACCAACGATTATTTTCTTCTTTTTATGTCTGATTTTATGTTTCACAATGTTGGACCCACGTCAATCAGTGAAGCTCCCTTCACCAATCGTAGTTTTTGCGTTTTATCTTGTCATTAACATGAAAATGCCCTCAGCCATTAATTGTGCACCATCCTCTGTCTCGTTTTATCTGTGGCTGCCTTTTTTTTTTCTCCAACGTAATTTGCTTCCATCAACTGTCTATCATAATTACTGTTTCAAAGATTTTAACTATTGGCTCTTCCTCGTAATGCGTACTCCATTTGGAAAAGGTATAATCGAACATTCACATGGTAATCTAAATACCATAAGCTGTTTTGAAAATAAACTTATTCTAAGTGCAACAAAATCCTATAGGAAAATCGAGCGAAAAATATCGGAGCAAGAATAAAAATTAAATTAAATTCATAAAAGGAATTCCTACCATCTTTAACTCAAAATTTAAAAAAATGCATTTATAGGTTTTTTTTATATATTACTTAATTTTTTTACTTTTATTTAATATGTAACTTAAACTTACATTTAAATTCTTAACAAATTATATAAAATGAGACATTAATATTAGGCCTTATTGTTTAACTTCAACACATGTTTGCATATTCCTAATAGCGATAACGCTTATGTATTTTGATCTGGTCAGAAGGAAAAGAAAATCAACGATCTTGGACCTTTCTGTATGCTGAATGTTTCAAAAGTAATATGTTAAGCCCAAATTAATTTATTGAGGTATATGGAGCGAATGGTAATATGATAATATGCATAATGGCCGCTAATCCAGAATATAAATTATGGTCCTTAATGAGAACTTTGTTTAGTTATCCTTCTTTCATGAATCTACCTCCCAATCCTAATGAAACATGGAATCATCTAGGTTTAAGTATTCATTGTTGAACCTTTTGGAGATGCCGATGCCTCACAGTATATGCTCCATTCCACATTCATGTGGCTATCATCACTCCGGTATCTCTTCTCATTTCCTTAAATTGGTTGGTTCTCAATTTTTGGAATAAAATATATATCCAAAATTTGGTTTCATTTTTATATGTTTTATGTAAAAACATTAATATTATCAACTTAATTTATAGTAAAATACATACGAGTGTTAAAGTCATTACAAAAAGGTTAACAATGTTATTGTACAATACAATCTACAATTAAATGAAATGCCTGAATAATATAAAATATTTATATTATTGAAAGTAACCGGTCCATCACAATATACCGCAGGAAGCAAGGGCATGCATGTGGAGTCATTTCCTGACCCAAAAAGAATGTTGATTTAAACAAGGAAGATGATAGTTTGCATCATACTTTTATACTTCCATTTAACAATATTATTATTTTATTTCAAAATTTTGTTTGTATTTATCTTTTTAGTTAAATATAATATTTTATTATTGAAAGGAGTTGTGAGGTGGAAGTAAAAGAAAGATGTGAGTGTCAGATTATAATTTTTCTTTAACAATAGGCGTAACTAAACCAGTACACCCGTTTAAAATCCGAGGCTCAGTTTTATGCCGCTTAATAGGACTGATAAGAGTGAGGAACAGCAATGCCACCCTCCCAACAAAATGTCCACCGCACACTAAACCGCAACCCACCACACGATGCTTCAACTTTTTCATTTTCAACAAAACTTCAATTTATAGACGGACCCATCAAATTTTAAAATATTATTACTTTTGCCACGTATACAGTTATCAAGGAGACATAATCCCACTCATGGCGTCAACAGATGATAGGAACTGAAAAACATTTACATAAACTTAACATACTCATAAATTTTTTTACCAAAGCTCGCTTCAAAAACAATTCTTGAGTAGCATAAAACAGTGACTAGGACGAATCAGGTTAAATTGTTTCTAATTTCAAACTCGATCTCCTGAATTTATCCGCACGAGACTGATTGATAGCTATCTCATTTTCCCCCACTTGGATCCTCTGCAGCACTGATCTCAACCACTTGTTTTAATCTAACGATTATTAAAATTTGAGTGTAAATAAATTAATTATATAAATATTACGAAAGGTTAATATGTTGTTCTAGGGGCTGCAGGACTGTAAAGAATCTCTGCTCCATTTTTTCTGTCTAGAATTGTAAACTAGAGTCAACAGGTTGGTTAACTAGAGAGTTAAACAATTCGGGGTACAAAATAGGTAGTGAATGAGTGAATCGTCTACGGTTTTTTTATGTAAAGATAAGTAACCCTTAGGTCACCACCTGATCTCACATTAACAATGCTTTTAAATTGCACGATGATTCACTTGGATTAACAAACATGTAAAAAGTAAATATATGTACAAGAAACTACATGCTCCCCTTAATCTGTAACACAACACTGGAGAAACCTTCTCTCCTATCTTTCTATGCATCCTCTCTTCATGTAACACAATTGTACCGACTTTGGGAAATTATGAAACTCCACTTATTTTTTCATCATCATCTTCTGTACAGGCCACCTGCTTGAAAGAATATCAAGCTGGCTTAGCAAGCACGTGACTCAGAAACCGGCAGCCGCCTGATCATTGGTACACTACTACCAGATACTTTTAAGGATGCAAAGAGGCAAGATAATCTTGCAATCATGGGCATAGTCCTCGGCAGTTTCGGAACAATGGCCAGCTCCATATCAGCATCGCATGTGCTATGATAGCCTTCAAGATCTGCTTTGGTTATAAGAACTGCGTCCCCAGAGGGGGAGTACGGTAAAGCACAAGGCCTTCGCTTGTCATAGTTTTGAACAGCCTGATCACAACACAAGCAACAGTTACAGATCACTGCCAAAAAAAGAGTACTACAACAATTGCTTAACATCACTAGCCTTCTGGAGGGAAGGAAACACACACAAAACGGACTTGGTCATACCTGCCACTGTGATGGTGCTAGTAGCACTCTAGGTCGTCGAGACCGAACATATTCCAGGGCAGCAGCAGGTGTCATGTGCTTGTATTCAACCTAGAAAACACAAGTAGATCACATGGAGAACATTCAGTACCTAGAAGCTTCAATAATGCCTAAACTCAATCATAAAGATCATCAATTACCAGATAACAAAGCACAATTGTTGTACTCCTCCCCCGCCCAGCTTTACAGTGAACATAAGTAGTTTTGCCGCAACTTGCATTCTCTGCCAAAATACAAAGGTAATACACAACTATATTTCATCACCAGCAACAGAAAAAATAACAAAGAACCACATTGACTGATGCATTTACCCTCTCCCCCCCTTTCTCAAAATTAAATTAACAAGAAAACACCCACGGTGAATGAACTGCACAGCCTGGTTGATATCAACAATCGAAGGGGCAAAGAGATAATCTCTAGTGGGAATTACCAAATGATCAATCCCGTGAGCCTGAAAAAGATCAAGTAACAAACCTAGATATCATGAATGGTTTATTTATACCAAAACAACTAAAGCAAATACATTTTGACACTATTTTGCTTAAATAGAAATTCATTATTCCTGTATGTATCAATTAAACCTCCAAACCCACACATGACCAATATCAAAGATTCCACGACTTCCTAACTTCAAGAAGGCTTTAGCGGCACACCAAATGCAAAGACAAGAGAGACATTCAGAAAAACGAAAGGGGATGAAACTTACCCGATACAACGACGACGGCACCAAGGTTTCATAGGGCTCATTGAGAGTAATCACACCACCCACACCAAGGTTCTTCAAATGAGGAACGTCTTTGGGGAACGGAACAGCGCCCAATAACAAAAACTGAAAAAGAACAACAACCAAAATTAACAAAACCCCAACTATGATTCCCGGCAAACAAACCCATAAGCAGGTTATACAACAATTCAAAAACACAATTAATCAAGAACAAAATTAAAATTGACAGAGCGAGAGAGACAGAGAGAGAAGAAAACCTCGTCAATTTGATCCCACCACCTGAACTCAGCTTCAATTTTGTTACGAAGCACATTATATAAGAGTGTGGGATAGAACAGGATCCGAGCACCTGCGCCCACCAACGCTCGCTTCACTTCAACGCCGACAATCTGCTTCCCGTACTTCTCTTGTTCGACTATACTACACTCCGCGTCGTCCAATTCCTCGATCTTCATCGCACGCGCCAGACGAAACCAAACCCTAAAAACCGCGACACGGATCCCAAATTGGTTCGGTTAGAAACATGAAAAACGAAGGGAATCGAAAAGCAATCGTACCTTAACACTGACTTGGGAACGAAGGAATACGTGAATTAGGAAGAAATGGAATCGGAGAAGGGAAAAGAGAAAGAGAAAACCACGAATTTTGGTCTGAGAGAGAAAGAGAATGGTGAAAGAAATGGTATGTTCACAAGAGTAGAGTGTGGATTGCGGAGATCCTTCACGAAAATGCCCTTGCTTCTCAACGAAATTACCCTTCTATTAATATTTATAATATTATTGCTCCAAAGCATGGGTAGAGGGTGTGCATCATTTATAATTTATTATTAGTCAATGCCCCAAATTTATGAAATAATAAATTAACTATTAAATCATTTTAGAAATGTTTATTTATTTATTTTAGAAATTAACTATTAATGGCACCATAAGTGATAAATTTTCTGCTAACTATTTTAGCATATTATTATCTATTAATTGATCAGAAAAAATACATCATGGGAAATAAATAAATAAATAAATAAGTGTCTCAGTTCACAACATATTTAAAGTATCAAAATAAATTATTTGCTATATTTGTAACCTTAGGCGTTTTACTCTTTGTTTCCGTTTCGAAACAATAAATGGCAGTATGTTAGTTTGAATTTGTATAAATTAAATATTTTATTAATATATGTGAAACGGAACAATCAAATATTGAAAATATAGAAGGTAATAATTAATACACCTAAAGACTATTCTATATTTATTACTATTTAAAAAAAAAAATACGTTTATATGTTTCTTTCATGAAAGACTATATTCATTTTTTAATAGATCGATAGATACATTCATATGTATGAGAAATTAATACAAGAGTAGATTTCTTAATAAATTAAAGACATTGCAAAATCAACAATAAGTATATCTGAAAATGTGATCATGTTCATGAGAGTTATGTTTAATAAATTTTTTATTTCCTATTTTTTGCTGCTGTGTATTTTATGCTTTAATTAAATGAAATGAGAAAATAACAAGAACATCACCTGCAATTAAATTAGATATAGTTTCATCAATAATAATAATATCGTATTATGGAATAAGCTCCAAATTGAATTTAGGTGATTAGGCGAACCAAACCCATAATTTGCTTTACTTCAAATTCAACACTTTTTTTCTTCCCACGACAAAATCTTTTCATTATAGGGAGAAATTGGTGTCTCGAATTATATAATACCTCATAATGATATAGATAAGGTTTTGAAATTAGGTTCCCCATTAATATAAATCCTCGGTTTATTTCTCGTTTCATAAATTAAAAAATTACTTTTAAATTCTTTTATAACGTCTTTCTCCTTATTTATAAAGTAATGTTATACTTTCTTTTACAACAAATTCTGTTTTATGAAAAAAATTACATATAAAAATATCTATTTAATATCTTACAAACATGAAATGCATTTACTAATAGTTATTAAAGCAAAGTAGAACAAGAAAATATTGTAGGAGAATTTATAAAGCTCTACTTTATATGTATGTTTCAAGAAAGATAACTTTACTTTGGTTAAATAGATTATTATTATTATGAACAGAAAAACTCAAATTTATATATTATTAAACATAAAATAATTTCTTTAACATCTTTTTCTTCAAAACTGCACTTAAAAGGAAAGCAATAAAAGAATACATGACAATTGAACTCTACATATTTATTCCATTATTGAAAATCTTTAATTTGTATCTATTATAATAAAAGACGTTAACTCACTTAATTAAGAAACGTGCCTAGTTGAAAGAACACCTTTAGTGAAACAATTATTTATTTATATAAGAAAAAAATCATTTATATAATTATTCATATCTAAAACGTAATGGTTGGTAAAGTTGATTTATATAGTTATTCATATCTAAAACGTAATGGTTGGTAACATTCATTTATACAATTACTCATATCTAAAACATAATAGTTTAATTATAGGTAGCATTGCAACTATTTGAATTACAATATTCCAAATCTTTTTTTCTTCTAATATGAAAAGATAGGTAATAGGTACAGTAGTTAAAAATTGTTAGTGAATCAACTTGAATTGGAAGAAAGTTGTACTTTAATATAAAAGTTATCCATAGTTGCATATGATAATGAGATCTCTTTAAATAAAGGTGTAAAGAAGACACATGTAAAGATTGAACCACCACAATAAGAATGAATTTGAATATAATTAGAATCAATACAATTTAATTTTCTAATATTTGTAGACATTTATTAATCGAGTTATTTTTCTTTCTAATGCAAATTTAGCTCTTCTATTAAGAATGAATTTTTTATTTTGTTTAGTTTTAATTACATTAATTTTTTTTGTTCGATATTATTATCAAAATATCTATATAAAAAAATTACAAGCACTATTAAAAATCCAAACTAACAGTTAAGTTCACCATGTTTACTTTCATATTAAGAATCTTTATCTGTGTCTGTGTGACAACGAATGACATCAATTCCCATGAATGAGATAGGTGCACTCTTAAAAAGTTTGTAGTGACTCAACATTAAAATTATAATTTAATTATATATTAAATTTACAAACTCTCTGTTAATTAAATATAGGAATGACATCAGAGGTTAGTTATAAGTTAATTTATTTTAAAAAATATTTACTTTTTTTTATAATAAAATAGTCTATACAAATATAGTTCTTGTGTCATATAAAATATATTTTATATGGCATCGAGCCTAATATTATTAAAGGAATAAACTTAGATAATATTATATCTAAGTTTTTATTAAAACAAATATATACGAGTTCTAAAAGGAAAATGGTACCTCTATTTAATATTTTTTACTATTTGAATTTTTAATCTGAGTAAAAAAATATAATCCAATTTTCTCAATAATCAAAATAATAATCCCAATAATGTTATGATATATCGAAATCACAAATTTAAAACATTTAATCTTATCAATTTTTGAAGTAACCGACTTTAATAAATATAACAATTATCTCAGTAGTTGAATTTAACTCCCTCGACAGTATGAAAAATGTAAATATGTTTTATTATTAGTATCTAGCAATATAAAACACCATAGTATTTGATTATAAAATACCTTATTAATTTTAATTAATACTTCAACCAAAATATATATTAAGAAGAATAAAAAATTTATTAATTAAAGTTAGAAAAAAAATCAAATATAAAAGATATAAATATAAATACTAAATTATCCATCTAATTAATAATATTCTTTTAACGTTAGTTTTAGAAAATACTGTAGTAAGTTTATTTTAACTCCCTTTACACTGTAAATACGTTTTATTATGCAATTAATGGTTTTTTGTTAACTGAGATGAGAACTAAAGTATATACTAAAAATATATATTAAATTGTTCAGTTTATTTATTCAAAATTTATGTAACATTATTATGAGATAAATATGTAAGATGTTGTGAACATATTTTATTGTGTGTAATAGTAATTAATAATTTTTGTTGTGAATATGATATGTATCTCAGTATTAATCTTAATAAGGGGTTATTACATCAACATTTCCATATAAATAATCGTGGCAAGTAATCAATAATTTTTCATTTTAAGATAACAGCAATAATCAATAATATGTTACATTAAAACAATTTAAGTGATATAGTTTCTTCATCTTTCCATTTTCAATTAGGTATTTGTTTACTCATGTCTCATATGAACAATTGAATCCACAAATAAAAACAGTACGACAATATAAATTTGTTTTTCATAATTTCTTTTATATATGGTCGAATCAAAACATGAAATTGGGTGCTAACTGTTTAAAAAAATATAGTATACAGACGATAGTATAAATTTCATGTACGACGTAGCTATCGTATAAAGATTCATGTTGCATTTTTACTGGATAAGTGTGAGTGATTTTTTTATTATTATTGTGAGTAACCCAACAAAACAAAGGAAACTTCAGTAGCAGATAGGACAAAGAGTCTGGGGACCCCACAGGATCATCCATTTAAAAAGGAACAAAAGAAGAAGGATCTTCATCTAATTCAAAATATACAACCAAAACTTTTGTGGCCTGCGTGACCCAGAAAGAGCATTTTAATTTTTTTAATATATTCATATGTCTATTTGTTAGATAAATATATTTTTATTATAACTGATATAGAATCTCTCAAAAAATTGATATTTCACACACAAGTGTCTGTTTTCAAAAACTTTATACGGTTAATTCCAATGCTGGTAAATAGTCTAAGATCTGTATAATTCCAATTTAGACTGCCAATATAATATTTATAAATGAAAAATAATTCTCACAATAAATAAAAAAACAAAAATATTGTTTTCTTTCACTAGAAAGATACTACTTTTGTCCCTGGATTAATGTAAGTATTGTCAAAACCAGTTTAATTATAATTTCCACACATTTATACTATCTTACAAATCCAGCAGTATTTTAAATATATATATATATATATATATATATATATATATATATATATATATATATATATATATATATAAGAGTCTCTTTTGACTATAATTAATTTTTTTGTTATACTTTATTTTAGTTTTTTTTACCTATTCTTTTCATTGATTTTTTTTATTGTAAATTTTGTATTATGACTCTAAATATTACTAAAAAGAAATCTGTGTATATATATTATTATAGATAATAGAAAATCAAATGACATCTACATATTCTTTAATTTTAGATTGTGCTGGAAGAATCTAAAGAAAAGTATGCTTCCACCTTATTTTCTGCAGCTGGGACTTTAGGTTGTCACGGGTTACTATTCCTATATTAGACTTTGTACATTAATTATTTTGAATATTTATTTTATTGATTTATTGGACAATTGTGCAAAAATATTAAAAACAAATTAAGCCTATTTGGGCATCTCAATTATAAATTAAATGAAAGTGTTTATCCATTTTCTTTAAAAATTTGACCAAAATACAAAATGAATATTTGAGTCTAATCAAAGAAATGATTGGGTTAAAAAAGCTTAAATCGATCCAATGTACCTGCACTTCGGCCCTGCTATTGGCACCCCCAAGTCACTATTTAAACCGTCCAACCAAAGTAAGAAAACAAAATTATGTCTATAATATTTATTTATTTAAAAAATACTTAAGATGAAACAAATTTATTTTTATTAAAATTAATATAATTGAAAATTGTTTGTGTTGGGTTATTTAAAAAAAATTAAAAATAATAGAACAAAAACCTATATATATTATGTTAAACGGATGGAAATACAAGCGGGGTGTGTGTATTCAATTTTTTAAAATAATAAAAAATAATAATTAATATAATAAAAGTACTTAAAAAATCATATTGGAATTATAAAAAAGTTATTTACATAAAGAAATAATTGTAAAAATATTTTTATTAATTTTGATAATGTTGTAATTATATAATAGGAATACTTATGATTTTTTTTATCAAAATAAAAATAAAATATGTATAAAAAAAGAATTAGTTATAAAAAATGTTTAAATTTTTACTTATTATTATAATTATACACTAAAATACTTTTAATTTCCGTGGGTAGTTTTTGTAAATAATTAAAATTAAAAAAGTTAATTAATAAATAAGGAGTGTTAATAATAGCAATTTCCCTTGTAACATCAGCAACCTCACCGGCCTTACCCTGTAATCCAAGCGAATGAAAGTGGAAAGTGAAACTGTAAAAGAGGAACAGTCTGCTCTCTTCATGACCAGAGAAAGAGATCATGAGTAGTAAAACTTAAGAAAAGAATTCAATGTGAGTAGTAAAAAAAAACTGAACACTTTCTTTTAACAGTTAATTCTAACTTATATAACCACACAGTTTTAATAATGAAAAGTAGAAATTTTTTATTAAAAAATACAACGATGATTTATCAAAGAAATGCAATGATGATTTTTTTTTTTCTTTTAATTTTTGTACACATACAAGCATAGCAAGTTTTCTTTCATTAATTTTTTTAACCAAAGTTTTAATTCATGTTTAGAATCACAGTTTTATCAGAATATGAGATTCAGAATCATAATTTTAGCAGAATATGAGATCGGGAATCACGCTTGAATTCCTGAGCTTTCTGGAAAGAACAAATGATTGGAAGGCCCTCTTCTCACATTGGAATTGAATAGTGGAGCAAAAAGGTTAGAGATATTTGTCTACCATTTCCCTGCACGTCCTAATCCTACAATCATACAAAATGCTGGGCACCAATATTCTGATGAGATAAAAAGAGAGTAAACGTAAAGGCCAAGTAAAACAACATTTTTGCAACCAAACCAACTAACCCAACAAAGGATTAAACATGGGTCCCATCTCACCACACAATTTCTCTCTTTTTTCCTTAAAACTAGAAATTTATCAGTAACCTTTGACATAAATTTTTAAGGAGAAAATTAGCCGTTTAATGTTATTTTTGGCGTTGTGTCACTATCAGTTTCTCATTTGCTTAATTCCTTGAAGTGAGGTTTAGAATGGTTTAAGGGGATGAATACCTAACTTAAGAACACGCATATGCATTAGACTAGTCTTACCCGGGGGTGGGTTGGTAGGTGGCATCATCGTTATAGAATTTACTGCTACTATAAGCTTGGTGGCTACGTTTTGAAAACGCAACTACTACTCAAACTTCCTTTTATGCAGTGGAGTGGATGGAGAATTGGCAAGAGGAATCTTTCTCTTTTTCTCCCTTTTGTGAAGTGGAACAATACTCCATGACCAACCATAGAACTTGGAAACTAGCTGGTCCATTAGTCTTCAAAATGGTGTGCGCTCTTCTATGCTCACCCTTTCACACCAGGATCATGATTCACATGGAAACTAGCTGGCTGCTATGCTTTAGTTAAGTTCTTCAAAGTTTCACTTCTGATCAAATTATTAGGAAAATGAATTTTTATAATGTGTTTCATGCCTTGATTCATGTACTGCAACTGTCATGTTTGGTATATAAATTTGTTCAAAGTGTTATAAACTTTTGCCTTTTTCAATATAACATAATTATTTATAAAAAGATAATTTCACATTAAGAGTGAAATTTAAACCTACAATCTTATAAGATACGGAATTTATGACATGCAAGATCACTTTTTTCTAATCATTAATTTATGGACTGTTCTTCCATTATTTAGGCAAGGGAACTGAACTGCGCATCCCACTAACTTTTGTTGAACTGTGCATATTTCAGCCCAATACAGATTTCAACAAAAACATATTTTCCTCCACTTTGAATCAACCCAAGTTGCTAGCAAGCAATAAACGCTGCCCGAATTCTTTCACACCAATTATTAGTGTTGTTGTGGCATGTGGTTGTGGATGTTTCACAGAGCACGCGTTGGTAAAATTATTTTGATTATTTTAAGGCTTTTCCTTTTCTATGTTTCTGATTGCATCATGAGGATGTTTTTGAAGAATAACACATTATCATTGGAAAGTTAAGAGCTAGAAATTAAGGGACAACTTTTCACGACCGTTGGCTGGTAGCTACCATCTGTCAACCATTTATCGCAACTTCAATTCCCTCTACCAGACCTGCTGCTACAGCTACAAGGACAAATATTTGTTTCTTTTCTTTGCTTTTTCTCCTAATTGATGGTCGAAATCTGAAGGACTCCACCTCTCATGTGAACTAACTTAACCAAACCTATGTGATGCATTAATTATGTCATAGGGTCATAGAGAAGGATTTGTTTTGTTGTGCAAGTAATCAAAGAGGACTCTGGTCTTGCCGTCTCTTTCTAGTTCAACTAAGTCAAGTGTGAAGAATCAGACTAATCAATAATCATCATGATCTTGGTTGTCAGATAGATGATGAACCTTTTTTTTCATATGTCTTTTTGACTAGTTTATCAAATTCTTTATTTGTTTAAAACTCATCACACTAAAGAAAATAAAGGCTGTTAAAAAAAAAACTAAAGAAAATAAAGGTCATATACAAATTCAAAAAACATAGATTTAGTTACATATTTTACCTCTCAACTATTACCATTTCACAAATTTTAGTTAATAGTGAAACTTACTATTTAGTCAACATCACATCTAAATTGTGGTACAAAATGGAAGAGATATATTGTCACCAATGTTTATACTTACTCTGCTGTCTGAGTGAAGCAGCTTTAATTTTGCCCCTCTTTTGATGACTGATGACAGTAACCAAAAATGTATTGATCACTGCAGAAGCAAACACAGGCTGTTATATTTGTTGTATTAATATCCCGTTATAGACGCTACTAAACTCTCTTAATCTTTATGGCTATCTCCATCTCAAACTTAAATGGAAAGCGTAGCCGTAACATTATATTGATGGTTATGTCTGCGCAACATACCTGCTTTTCATTAAATTTGCAAGCTAGTAATTAACCTAACATACACACTACAGCCTATTTGTTTCTTAAAATAATAGATACATTTATGCTCGGCCATCAGATGCCTTAAGTTTGAATAAATACATTCGATTTTAATTATTTAGTTAATTGCAAAATTGCATCCAAAATGTTTAGAGGGCTTACCAAGTGATTGTATCCAAAATGTTAACCACAAGTATTAAGCCAACAGAAGTCAGCATCTACTGTGCTTATTCAAAGCTAAGCTCAAACTCTTTTTATATCTAATCACTAAGAATTTTAACACCACTTTTCACACCATAGAGAAACAAGAGCAAGAAGTAGGAAAAAGACAGTGTGATAAAATAATAAAAAATAACCTAATTGAAGAGTTTAAGTAAGTTATGGGTCATTCCAAAAGAAAATGGTGAATGAGACCCCATTAGTGTACCACCCTGGCCTCTCCCTTGAATTTAGCAACTTTATTTGGACAACCTCAAAAGCCTTCCATCAAACAATCATCCTGGTATCTTCACTCCAAATGGAGAACACCTGGATCCTCACTTTTCACCTTCTTCTTCTCCTGCTCCATTCAAATGCAGCAAAAGGGGCCATTAGTGTTGGTGTCGGTGTTGGTGGAAGAGGTGGCATAGGTGTCGGCATTGGTATTGGCAATGGGGGTGGTGGTGGTAACACCCCAGGACCCTCTGGATCCTCAGTGCCAAACCTCAAAAATGCTTTCACGGCCCTCCAGGCTTGGAAATCTGCCATCACCGATGACCCTTTGAAGATTTTGGACACTTGGGTTGGTCCCAATGTGTGTTCCTACAAAGGTGTCTTCTGCTCCAATTCTCAGGACGACAATGGAATTGCCACAACAGCATCAACCGAGTCTTCTGTTGTTGCTGGAATAGATCTCAACCATGCAAATCTCCAAGGGACTCTTGTCAAGGAGCTATCTTTGCTATCAGATATCACTCTTTTTCATCTCAACACCAACAGAATTTCTGGCTCAGTTCCTGACTCATTCAGAGACCTCACTTCCCTCCAAGAGTTGGACCTCAGCAACAACCAACTCTCAGGACCTTTTCCCACCGCCACTCTATCCATGCCAAGCCTCGTCTACTTGGACCTCAGATACAACAACTTCTCAGGCCAACTTCCTGATGAACTCTTCAACAAGAAACTGGACGCAATATTCCTCAACAACAACAATTTTGGAGGTGAAATTCCACAGAATCTGGGAAATTCACCTGCCTCAGTGATCAACTTGGCCAACAACAAGTTGAGTGGAAGCATCCCTTTCAGCTTTGGCTTCATGAGTTCAAGACTGAAGGAGATTCTCTTCCTTAACAACCAGTTAACAGGTTGCATTCCTCAAGGAGTAGGGATCTTCACTGAGATGCAAGTGTTGGATGTGAGTTTCAACTCTCTGATGGGCCATCTGCCTGACACAATGAGTTGCTTGCAGGACATAGAGGTTCTCAATTTGGCCCACAACAAGCTCTCAGGGGAATTATCTGATGTGGTTTGCTCCTTGAGAAGCCTGTTAAATCTAACTGTAGCTCACAATTTCTTCTCTGGGCTGAGCCAGGAATGTTCAAGGCTATTCAATGTGGGGTTTGATTTCTCGGATAACTGTATCCCTGGAAGGAATATGCAAAGACCACAACCAGAGTGTTCAGGAATCCCTGGAACTAGTCTCAATTGTCTTAGAATCCCTGCTCCAAAGCCTCTTGTTTGTGCAACTCTGGCTGCAACTTTGTCTAAGCACACAAATTCACCTTACTCTTCTCCCTGATACAGGTTGGTCGAGGCTTTTACATTAATTAGTGCTACCAAGTTAGTTCATAATCACACCCTGCAAATTTTATTCTTGGTGGTTTCAGTATTCGTGTTAGTTAGTATCTTATTATTATACTTGGCCCGCACGGATAAGATGCTGCTTGATTTTGTGGGCAACCAAACTTGAGAAACTTTTATGATTGTGTTAACAAACAAGATAATTTATATGTCACGTGGCATGCTTCCTTGATTTGGTTACCACCACAATCTGTACAACCATCACGGGTTTTTCAGATTGTGTATTCAGTATTCTGCTACGTTTTTTCTCCTCATAAATATCAGAAACCTCCTGTTTCATTGCTTCTTTTCTGACTACTCAATTCATGCTGTAGGCTACTTAACCAGATTCACAATATCATGCAATTGTTACGTTAATATTTCTTTTTCCTTCCACATACGATAAACTGCTACGAGTTGGATTCTCCAAAATGCTACATTCATTTGGTCCTGTTGTGCTCTTTAGCTATTAACTATCATTATTCAGATACCTAATAGCTTAGGCATTTTTGTATGTTATACTATATAGGGTGAAAAATTCATGTGGTCAATTTTAAGTTTTATCTATCATGGATTCCATAACAAAACCACTATCACTAAAAATCTTCAGGCTAATAACTAGTATCATGTAAAGCAAGAAAATTCATGTAGAAAAATTCTTGAATTGAAACTGCCCCAGTATATGACATATTCTGGATTATGTAAAGTTTTTTAAGGGACATCAGTCAATCGTATAATCTGTCGCAGAAACAAGTTGTAACTGTAGGTTTGACGCGCTTAATATTTCAAATAAAAAAAATTCAGTAAATACAATGCATGTTAACACATTTTGGTATGGAATATATGTAATGTTCTTCAAAAATAGACAAGTATAAATTATCTTAATCACTATATTATCAATGAGAAATAGTAATTAATAACTATTGGAAATAACTTAATAATATGTCTCAAAATTTAAATTATCAAAATTGTGTATGTGTGATCGATGGGAAAATATTAATAAATAATCTCTTATTCTCAAATAATATAAAATAAATGTTAAGACGACTATGTATTTCAACATATAGGTATTATTAATTTTTAAATAATAATAATAACAACATATTATATATATAATATTAGAACATCTAAATTAAAAAATTGAGGCGGCGAAGATCTCAAGTATACACGTAAATTTGTCCCTGATAATCTATTGTTGATTCAAAATTACGTTTAAATAACAATTTTTATGATTTTGGAAAAATATTGTGAAATTAATTTGAAGGTAAAACAGTTTAAGTATTTTTTATTAGATAATTAAAATTATATTAAAAAAATTGTTTAAAGAGCTTTGGAACTGATCGCTTAATGAGGCAGTTAAATTTTTATGTGAAATATGTCAATTTTTTTTTTATTTTGATGGTGTCATTTTCACAAATGTCAGAAGATGTGGTTCAGGCATGAGTTCATTTGATGTGTGTAAAATATGCAGGGAACGTGATGATGATTTAGTGTGTGTTTGTTTTAGGTAAAACATATACATCCCAAACTTCCCGTTGAAGTGAAAGTTTCTCTCACAAAGTCTTGACATTGAACTTAATGGAAAATGATGTTTCAAACACGCCCTTATTCCACGCTTTTATGGACTGTATGACTATTAAAGAAATATGGAAATATTTGTTACATGGTGAATTGGATTGATTTTTTTTTTTTTTTTCAAGTTTGGAAGGATTGACTGTTACGAAATTTAAATCATAATTTCAATATATAACAAAAAGTTATTGAATGAAGTTGAGTGAATTTGTTGTCTAATAGATAAACTAATTTATAATTGTCTTAATTTAGTACTTAGTAATCTTAAATTTGAGTTTTAAAAGTTGAGAATGTTTTCCTATTGTCTACTCTCTTATCAATATTTGGTTGGTAAACTGCCTTTTTTTTTCTTCTTGGGAATTAAATAACTCTTAGGTAGGAAGAGTTAAAGTAGATTAAATATTGTTTGAATTTATTTTTAAAATGATATTAAATTATATGTTGAGTAATAAATAATTAATTTTTGAATTGAGTTTGGATCGTCTTATTTTATCTAAAATATCTAGAGTTAATATATTATATTTTTACTAGATGATAAATTTATAATTTTGATGGGACAAATAGCTAAAATTAAATTAAAAACTTAATTTATCACACGAAATAAAGATTACAAGTTACTATAACATTTTTCAAACAAAACACTTGAACCGTATAAAATTTGTTGTTTTAAAACACCTGCATCTATCATATGAACCACATTACTCTAGTTTAAAAAAAGATATATGTAATTAATATTTTCAAATGATCGTGAGCAGAGTAATACATGAAAAGAAAAATAGTCTCTAATGTTTTAATGGTTAGAAAGTAATTTATAATGACGAATTAGACTAGTTTAGGTTAAGATAAATTAGGTCGAGTTAAGTTTAGATTAAATTTAGTCCAACCAAATCAAGTTCAAGTTAAATTAGATTAGGCTGATCTAAACTCAAATTAGAATGGATCTTATAAATTGGAACCTATGTTAACCAAAATCTAGTTAAGTGAAGTCAAAGTCAAACTAATTCAAATCTTATTTTTTTATATAATTTAAATTGAATTAAAAAATTTAATTAATTTGATTTAGTTAAACGAATCACAATTTTAGATTCAATTTATTTTATTGGATTAAGACTTAGATGTAGATTAGATTTTCAAGTATCACTCCTAATAGACTTATTATTATTATTATTATTATTATTATTATTATTATTATTATAATATTGTAAGTAATGATAAAAAATATTTTCCTAAATTAACTCAAACAATCTATATTTTTTGTGGAAATAACGAAGATAAATTAATGTCTAAGATAAATAAACAAATAAAATATCATAAGCATCTAATATTTGGAATAGAGAAGAGATGGAATGATAAAGAGAGATTTGCATTGAAATATTTATGAATAGACATGTGCATTTAATATTTTTGTACATTTCAAATCTTTCCTTCAGATCTATACACCCAATAACCAGACAATGTAGTTCAGCTGTTAAAATCACACCCCTAAAATGTTAGCTGCTGAAAAAAACCCAACTTCAAGGTACTACAGCAGCAACTGCTTGCGATATCTTTTTCCAACACTCTGAATAGAAAGACGAAACAAATTGTAGAGGTAGGCCTAAGAACATTAACAACCCAAATCAGCTCAAGCTTCAAGCACTCCCAGATGAAGGCAAAAAGAATATTCATGATATCTCTGATTTTGGATCGCAGCTACATATATCTGCTCATGCCAAAGTAACCCACTTCTACACTCGAGAGTAGGAAAACATGCATGCTCTCATCACGTTATATATTTGGAAGACAGTATTAATGTCTTCGTTTTCAAGCATATAGTGAAAGTGATCTTTATATATAAAACAGCATCTGTTAAAGAGACCAAATTCTGGATTTTGGTATTTGGAGAGAGAGATTGATCTTTGATTTTGAGGCGTAGGAAGGAAGCTATGATAGGGAATTTTGTTCATGGTGGCAAAGCTCCTTTCTAAGTTTATGTGAGAAAAGCGTGCATGCATCCATGCTGAGATCGATTGCAGCAGAGAGCGCAATGAAGAGTGCAGCATCAGCCATGCACGTGATATGCTGTGCACCAACTTGCACAACAGGCTTGCTAACTTTGCCTTCACCGTCCACGCTTGAACCCATCACAAACCCTTCTTCCCCTGCCAACCTCCAACCCAACCCAGCATCCTTCATCATCTTGTAATCAATGCAGAACTGGCCACCCTTTTTCACACTCATTGTGCCTTCAGCGATGGGTATTCTGTTGGCTGGTCCATTGTCAGAGAAAAGCTCAACCTTGTAGCCCAACCCATCCACAGGGCCTCTTTCTCGCCACGCCTCGAGGCGACCCCATGGCTTCCAGCTACTCACTGAGGTTCCGTTGGGCCGGAGGATGAGCCAGGCTCCAGGGTTTGAACGGGACACGCGATCTGAGCCGGGGGATGGGACAAACGGTGTCACCATTGATGCTGCAGCAACAGGTGAGCCTGAGAGATCGTGAATCATTATCATCCAACCCTTTCTTTCCTTCCCTTGGCGCTCTCTGTCACCTGTGGAGGACCTTCTCCACCCACTTGCATTGCTTGTAAAATCTGATGGAAGAGACCTGAGTTTTCAATTAGGGAAACAAAACCAATGTCATAAATTGAAAATCTCTGGATGGACTTTTTTCCTATGTAGACTCGGGGAACACGGTGTAAGCTTAAAGGAAGAGAGACATTGAAAGAAAATAAAGTGAAAGGGAGTGGATAAGTATAATTATTGGATAACAAACACAACGAAATTGTCCAACAGTGACAGGTAATTTTTAATGAACTTGTAATCAACAAGATACTGTGAGTGTCTAGTGGCTTTCACATGAGATGGAATCCTAGGTAGAATATGTTTTCACTTTTCGTAGTTTGGATGGTGTTAACTCATCTGCTTTACCGAACATGGGCATGAAGTAACAGTTACTGGAATTCCCATTTAGTGATTTATTGGCCCTTAAACGGAATTATTTAGTTGCAGTGGTCTAGGATGTGGGCTTTTCATTTTAAGGTTAAAAGAAAAAGGTGGAGGACCAAAAGTTGAAGTGGTAGTATATGCGAAAAGGAAAAAAGTGCAGGATAAAACTGAGCAAAGGATTCTTGAATTGCACGAAAACCAGTTAAGCCGGTAATTGAGAAAAGAAAAGGCACAAAGAGTTTGATTAAAATCATGAGATATTGATGTTTCAAGAGGGGGAGGCAGTTAGTCTTCACTAAGACGTCTCACTTAAGATTGTCTTTTTTTCGTAATCCTCAAGTTAATTACCATAAAACTGGCAAATTAAACCAAAAGGGTTAAAGTTAAAAACCAATACATATTTCAATCTTTTACAAAATAGGAAATTATAAAAGTGACACACTATTGTTCATGTGAAGGAAAACAGTGTCTGAACGTGAAAACTGTAACGTCAATGACCGACCGTTTCGAAAATTGGAATTACGATCCAGCCAATGGAAAACGACAGATGAGAAGGAAAACATGGCAGCAGCACTGTCACTTTTCACGTTTTTTTTCAGGCGAAAAAGAAAGAAACAACAGTAGGTAATGATATCCACCAACAAGGAAAGGAACATGAACATGAAATCAGTTGAACAAGGCTTGGCCCAACCAAACACCCCACATGCCTAAACCTTACCTAAACCCAAAATTACACATTGCACTCCAACAATTTAGTTCCATAATTTCATCTGCATAATTGACTAATATCACTCAATCGAATATGCATTAAAAAATTTAACAGGTAGCTGCACGTTAGCAGATTGAGTGAAGGAAAGGTAAAATGCGCAGAGGAGAGTGAGTGAGTGAGTGAGTGACTCACCGGGATCTGTAGTTGCGATCGGCGCTGAACTTGCAACTGAAAACGGGTTGTCGTATGTTTCCCTGAATCTGGAAAACGACTGGACTGCATTCCGGTTCGCCGCCGAATTGAAAGACGAACCGGGGGTCCGGTTCGGACCGGACGACGAGGTGAAGCTGAGCCGAGGGTTTGTTTCTACTGTGGGGCCCAGCGAGGTTGAACCAGCCGTTGTGGAAGGTGTTGGAGTGAGAGAGGGCAGTGGAGAGGTTAACGGTGAAATGAACCCGGCCCAGCAGCTTGGCGCCGCGCACCCAGCAGGAGCGGCCCATTGGGCCGTTGTAGACGGAGAGGACGAGGCTGAGGGGCTTTCCGGAGAGGCGGCGGAGGGCTGCGGGGTCGAGGTGGAAGGCTGGGGCGGAGGTGGTGGTGTCGGGGGTGGAGGGCGAGGAGGAGAGAGGGAGGAGGGCCGTATGGGTGGGGAACGTGTTGATGCGGATTTTGCAGAAGCATGGGGTGGTGGAGGGGTGCACGCCGGAGAGTGGAGGTGGTTTGGTCGGAGAGGGAAGTTTGAGAGCGAGAGATTCGACGATGAGACGAACGAAGGGACAAGGATCCATTGAAAGAAGGAGAAGAAGAAGAAGAAAAAAGTTTGAGAGGAAGAGAGAATAGTTGTGGTGGTTGTTTCAGACACACAACTGCCGAAACATCTACCTTTGTGGAATACAAATATGGGTGTCGGCTTCGAGGTTTAAAACACTTTCTTGGAGATCTTCTATTTTTTCTTTTCTCTCTCTTTTTTGGCTGTTTTCGCGGGAAAATGACTCAATCACAATACGAGGATTGGTGCATGCTTGCTTCTGTTCTGTCATCATAATAATTCTCCTTAATAATATACACTATAATTTATTAATGCCTGCCATCATAAGAATCTACATAGATACTGTTACCATGGACTAAAAGTTATGCAGAGGAAGAAATACGAGAAGTCAATTATTCTAGTTAAATCATCATTGAAATAAACACTCTTTAGAGAGAATGAAATATTAAAAAATATATTTATTTATTTATTATATGAAATCCAATTCTTGAATGAAAAATGATACAACACATGCAGATGTCTAGAAAATAAAAAATATTACTGCTCAGGTAGATACAGAGTCAGTGTATCTACTGTAGTCACAAGTTTTCTTAGGTAACTGATTGGGTTGTTTCTCATTCTCGTCACTTCATGATTGTTGAACAGTTTTTTAGTTCTGTGAACTAATTAGGTAATGAAAATAAATATTTATGTTATATTAATACACAAGTTATTTTATTTAGTCATGAGCATTTAATGTTCTTTGTTAATATATTGACTAAAAAATCTATTATAAAATTACACTCTTCACCTATAATAATTTGGTTTGTTTGAATCAACTATAGCCTATCCTAATTCTCAACCATATATTCAAGAATTATTCTTTTTGTTTTTTTTCGTAAGTTTTTTTTTATGTAGAAATTGTTTATTTCGTTATTTTATCTCTGTTACAATATATTTAAAAAATATAACAAAATTTCACTTGCATATCAAACCAGTAAATTAATAATGAGAAGTTAAAAAAACAAAACTAATCAAATATTAAAAAAAAATGTTAATTCCTCACCGGTTAAATAATTCATAATATATTTTTTTTTATCAAAAAATATCATGGATGCCTTTTTCACTGTAACTACCAATGCATTTCTGATATAATTTTCAATTCAAACTTTCTATATGATTTTTTTTTAACAATACTAATTGATTTTCTTAATTTTAATGAATTAGTTAATTAACTCTTATAAAAGGGTTTTGAAAAAGTGTAATATAGTTACATGTTGTTTACCTAAACTTTTTTCTCGCGCTCAACGACGAATCCAGGCATTTCTTTAATGTGGGAATAAACAAATTATTCATGACATTTGAATAGAGGAAACATTTGTATTAATTTTACAAATGCATAATATTATGAAAAATATGAAAAAAAACAAAGTATCAATTGTTTTACAAATTATAATTGCTCAATACACATTTTTGTATTTCAAAAATGTCATATATTTTTTTATTGTCAATTTTATACAGATTCTAAAAACTAAAATTAATACAAATGCATTTTTTTCTTTCATCTCTTACAAAAGAAAATTACATTCTCATGGGGCCATGTTATTTTTTATGGGTGCGAAAATAAAAATGAAATTGTTGCGGACACAATTGACCCGTAGATATATCCATGTCACGCTCATCAGTAATGTCTGAATTAAGAGTCAAATAATAAAGTGAGAAACCATAAAATTATAAATGGTTTGAATGGAAAAAAAAAGCTTCACTTATTTAAATGAATGAATAAGGCATAGAAAATAAATAAATAATTTAAAATAATGTTATACTAATTAAAAAATAATTTTCTACTATATTATCAAAAAAAATATTATTTGAAAATAAAAAAACAACTTCACGTGTCTAAAGGAACGAAATAAGGAGTAGAAAAAAAAGGATTATATATAAAAAAAGATATTTTTGTCCTGATTAAAAGTCATTTTCACTACATTGTTTTCAAAAAATAATCATTACTTTTAAAAATATTTATTGATTATTTAAAGTTAACTCGTGCACTTTCCGTCCAAAAATTTTGAATTTAAGCAGCGGTCATAAATTAAACGTTTATTATATCACTACAACTATTCATTACATATATGTTTTGCCTCCATTAAGCTTTTATTCATGCCTTTCCCAAGAAAATGACAATGAATTATGTATAAGATTTTGTGTAAATTATTATACTCTCAATCATTATATTTTTGGTCCTTCTGACATGAGAAACACTAAAATGCATAAGTAACATTAGCATATGTATCAAACACGGAAGTTATAATGTTATCAGGTAACAAATATTGTTAAATATTCAATTGAAATTAGACAAAAGAAAAAGACGCTAAAAACAAATGTAATGTTTGAATTAAGTTTAATTAAGACGATTACAACTAACTAAAGTTGTACAATTATGATCCTTAGAACGAAGAGAAACTTAATGTTTTTTTTTTTTTTTAATTCGTGATCATTTGACCATCTTTTGGTAAATGAAGAGAATATTAAACAACAATATGAAAGGAACATTTTCCTTTTTCAATACAGTTGAGGACATTCTCTGTTTCATATCTGGCTATATATGAGATCAGATGAACCCAGCACAGGCTGGATCAATCATTTACGATGCTTTTTTTTTTTTGTTATTTATTAATCAGAGTCAAGTCCACCCGTGATTATTATTCGTTATATAGATTGAACATTAAGAATAAACAACTAAGTTTTGCACAAGTTTTGTATTAAATGTTTTTTAAAACGTGTTTTATTTTGTAAAAATAAACTAAAAGCGTGGCATGAAGTGGAGGGAAGTGATGAATGTATGTGTAAAGTTGTGGCTGAAAATTGTGTCTGAAATTTTGATGAAAGAAAGAGAAAGTGAAGTAGCCAGAGAAGCAGGGCTTGTTGGTTGGGGTGACACCCTAAACCAAGCTGTTTTCTGACCCCACCACGCCCACCTTCTTCTCTTTACTTTATCTCTCACATCTCACATTCATCACTTTCTTCTTACCACCAAACTAATAATCCACACCAATATTCAGATCCTCTATATCTTCTACTTCTATCCATTATAATTTCGTTTACTACCTACTTTGCTCTTTCCATGCTTCAATCAAAACAATTATGTTTTTCATTTCACCTCATCTCTCATTTCTATATTCAAACCATAAGTGAACTTAAATCAAAAAAACAAACAATATCATCTAGTTTAATAATCTAAAAAAAAAATCATATATAGTTCAATAACCCAATTTTTTCATATCCTAACATGGTATGTAACTTAAAGTTTAATAGTTGACTTAACAAAAATTTTCAATTATACAAAATATTATTAGATATGTCTTAACTGGCTCCCAAGTAACTTGATTCAAAAATTAAATACATCACTGCAAATTTATATTAGCAAGCATTTGTTTTTCTATATTAGATCTAACATGTAACAATTGTTGTAACTTAATTCAATTATCACACGATAAACTAGGTGGATTAAGTCATTGTTGAAGATTCTTATTTAGACAATTGTTAGTAGATTGTAGTTCATATCATTTGTCTTTTGTCTTGTGGTATAATTATTTGAATTAAGAACACAAGTTTTATTTTTATTAAGATAATTGTTAAGAAGAATATTATTACGAATTATATAAATTATTTGATAAGGAATTAGGTAGGTCAAGTCGTAATTAAATTGTCTTTTATATTTTTATGAAATCATTTTTAAAAGGAATTGTCACAAGTTACATTAATTATCTCTTGATAAAAGCTAGTTAAGTCAAATGACATTGAATTATGTTTAATTTCTAACAAAACTATTATTGAAAGAAGAATAGTGTTGATTATTTCAAATATATAATGATGAAAGTCAAATTAATTATATTGTAATCAAATCATAATGTTTAAATTATTATATTTTTAAATAAAAAATTATAACCTAATTATTAACTATAATATTTTATGCTAGCAGTAAATGTTTGATAAATAAAAAACTCTATCAATAAGGCAAAAAAAAAATAAAGGACTTAAATTATGAGATAAAACAAGAAAGAAAAACTTATCTAAAACAATACTATGATAGAGTTTAGGTTGGTATAAACTTTGTTGCCTTCTAAATGACAGTTTCTAAAAGAAGATACTATTTTATGACCATTTTTCCACGCTTTGATGCAAACAAGGATTTAGATAATTTAATATTATAACTTGTATTATGTATAGAGTTATTTTTTAAAGTTTAAAATATGTATTCCAAAAGTAAAGAATAATAATAAAAATTATAAAATATAATAAGAAAAAAATATTTGATACTTTACTATAATCACTAGAAGTGTTTCTCTTAAAAATAATCATTTAAACCAATCATAAAAATCATATGTAGTTTAGTTTGTTTTTATTTTACTTTAATATAAAACCCAATACAAATCAAATTAAACCAATGTTTGGTGGTTTAATTCAAATGAAGTTGAGTTTTACAATTTTGTTAATAAAAAATTATTAAATATTTTTAATGAAAAATTTTCAAATAAATAAATATGTTGTAATTTTTTATTGTTATTATATTTGAATTTGAAATTTATTTTATATTCATAAATAGATTACATAATTTTATAATTAAAAATTATAATATAAGTTTATTATGATATTTTGATAAATGTAAATATTGTAATACAATTTTAAAACACCTTATAAAAGGCATATATGTTAATTACACATTAATTCTAAATGTAACATTATATTTAAACAGAATAAGTAATTGAATTTGATTTTTTATTTTTAATTCGAAATTCTAACCTAGCAATTTGATTGAAAAATATAAATTTTAATTTATTTTATTAAAAAAATTGGTTTAATTGTAAACCCCTAGTAATCATATATCTAAGTTTCTTGAAGTGACCTCAAGTTGAAGCGAGGCATGTTAAGTACAATGAATTAAGCACAGTATGCATTGATGCAGCAATCAATCATGTTTTAAGAGTATATGAAATTGAGTTAAATATAAAAAATAAAAAAATCTTGAAGTAAAACAAGTTAGTATTAGCTGCCATTGGTTAAGGTTAAACATGGATTGAAGTGACGCATGTTAACAATAATTAATGTATCTCTATAGTATGCATTGATTGCAAGTTATAACAATCAATCATGTCTTTTCAGTGGACAAGTACTTGAATTCAATTTATCCAAACAAAAAGAAGAACAACATCATAGGATAAATTTACAACCAGTTAGAAAATAGAAAATAAAAAATTAGTTTTTAATGATTTTAACTTGTAAAAGTATTTAATTTTTTTAACAAACATATAAAAGGCAAATAATATTTTGATCAAAAGATAGGTAAAATATTGAAATGATTATGGTGTGAAGGTAAGTGGCAGGCCCAGGTGGAATTGTTGAGAAGAAAAGCACATGAATTGCATAGGAGTGTGTTGTTCAAGTTGATCCCTTTGTTTTGATTGGTGACTTTTGCACTTTTTTGGGGTGGTCCTTTTCATTGATCCCAATTGAAGGCACCCTGAGAGAGAGTGAGTGAGTGAGTGAGGGAGCATGAGTAAAATAAATGATAGGAGCATGGGGCAAGCGTGTTGGGGCTATGTGCTATTCTCTTTTCTTTTCTCACTGCTTTATTAATACTTGTGGTGTTTCTACGCTACCAAAAATATGATCCCTTCTTCTTCTTCATGCACACACACTTGCCCAACTCAATTTCTTCACCAATTCCTCATCCAATGGTTTTACAGTTTTATGTTCTTGGCATGCTATTATTTAATTGTTTCAATCAAGCACTAAATCCACTGCATGGACAAACACCAACCATATACTGTTGGTATTGGGTTGGATATATTATGGAGAATAAAAAGGAAATGCCTTTATGTGCTCAAAATTTTGCAACTTACATCATTGTGGATAAGATAGTTACGACTTTGTTGCTTTATTGTAGGGGAGAATGGATGTATGCTATAATTTATAATTTTCAATTAATTTTTTTGGAGTTGCTTCGTCATATTACTTTCTGCGCAATCTCTTCATTATTTTTATTTTAAAATTTATTTATTAAATATTTTTTTCCTTCTCATTGACTCACCTATATAGATAAGTGCATGTGGTAAATTAAAATTTTAAAATTAATTATATTAAATTATAAATATTTTAATAATATCCAATATTACTTTTATTATTGTTTAAAAAAATATAAAAAAGATATTTATATAAATATGAGAAGAAGAAAAATTATTTAATGTATAAAATAATAAAGATATTATTGATATTTTAAAAATTTATTAGTGCAATAGACATTTTGTATCGTACAGAAATCAACTGTCTAATTATTTTTTATAAGTAATAGAAAGAGATGAACTAAAATTGAGATGAAATGAGGTGCTTTAAACCATATATTATATGTGATTGATGTATATGTTCTTCCAAATTTTATTAGTTGAAACTATACTTTAATGCTATAATATTACATACTACTCAAATTAAAATAATTAGTCTAATCAATTTTAGTAATGTGTCGAATTTTTGGAAGATTTAAATATTGCTGATGTGATTTCAGAAACTAATTAAGAGATTTTTTCCGGAAGGTAAATGTAATAGATGTAAGAGTACATTTTTATTTTAAATTGATTTTTTTTATTCATCGATCTACTTTTTCAGTTCTTGCTGTACTTCATGACTTATAATGACTTATAAGTAGTTAATTAAAGGTACAACTAAATATAAATCTTATTTTATATATAACTTTATTTTTATAAAATTAAATTAAAATTATATTTACTTTTTAAGATAACATAAAATATATTATAAACTATCATTTAGTATCGAGTTATTATCAAACCATTTATAATAGTATAAACTTTAATCCTAGAAAATAAACATAATAAAGCATTGAGTACATTTTTTTAAGCATAAGTGAAGCAATTATAATGATTTTTTTTCAAGACTTTTCATTGCCCATGAGAACAATTTAAATCCCTTAATTAGCTCTTTAACTTTTATGAGCATGTTTTCTCAAGGTCCTATGATTTTTAAGGGGTCTGATTATGAGAATTGAAAACATAATCTTAACATCAGAAAGTGTGTTAAAATTTTGGGATGCAGGAAGCAATTTGTGGGGTGGAGGAAGCAAAGGCCTCAAAAAGAGGAAGCCGTAAAATAGCCCATAAAAAATTGGGCCATTTCAGGCTTCGACGGTCACGTGCGAAGAGGGTGCACGGAAGCTTCTGGGTCTGAGGGAAACGGTATCACAAGGAAGATCTGAAAATCTGAATTCCAAATTGGAGTCAGAGTTCTCTTCTCATTATCTTCCTCAGTAAGCAATGTCTTCTCCCGCTGAGTAATTCTCTTCATCCTTCGTTCTTGTTTTATCATTCTCCAGATGAAGATAATGTTGCTGAATCTTTTTAATTCTTGTTAATTTGACCTATCAAACTTTTCCTGTCGAATTATAACCAATTTTAATCCATTTCGTTATTTTAAGTCGATGAAGAAGTTTTTGGTTATGTTTTCTCTTTCGCCTAACCTAGTTTGAGCGCTTTCCAGCTTCATTAGTATCAGAAATAATCAGTTAAGCATGCTATTACAAGTTTTGCTTTCATTGATATTCGTGGATTAGGTGTAAAAATTTTCTTGGCAATTTTCATAATTGCTTCAATCACTTTGTTTAATACTTCAAAAGTTTCATGCTTTCAGGTTTTATCACTCTCTCCCGCCAATAACCAAGGCATATGGCACTGTTTGCGTGTTGGCTACGGCCACTTACCATCTTGGATTATATCATCCAGTTCATATTGCACTATTGTACGAACGAGTGTTCTACGGTTTTCAGGTGAGAATTCCATAGTATCATAGGTATCAGTATCAGAGAAAGAGGAATGTGCTGTTAATGTTTTTGCCAAGTGTTGCAGTCATTCTCTAAAGCTTCCCTTTCGATATCCCATTCCGTGTGTCTTTGATGCGAAGATTTTTTTTTTTCTGTTGCCAAATTAAAAGAAATATCATAGGGCATACTTGGTTTTACTCCTAACTTTTGTTACATAACATGATTTGCAACCAAACACTACCCTCCAATTGCCAACCAGATTATTCTATATTTTCGTGATTGTTTGTATATCATATCATGTGCTGAATATACTTGTGCTTTTGAGGTCAACATTCCCTTTATTGTTATTTTAATTGTCCCATGTGTATCGAATGATTGTTTGGGCTCTGTAGAGTGCTCTCCTCTTCCTTGTAGACTGCTGTATAAAATTTCCATGTAATCTAGCATCTCCCAATTCCTTTTGGCTACATTTTCTGATACTTGTGGATAAAGAGATGAGGCACTGTGGACACTGGGCACTACATTACACTGCATCATTAAGTAGCAATGGTTTAATCTTTTGGCGACTGATAGGCCTCTGTTTGTTTGGGGGGACTTTTTGACTATTAAGTAGTCAATTAGAGTTTTACTGATGAAGTTTGTGATTTCTCTTTAGCTTAACTTGCTGTTGACAACCTTTTGTAATAATCTTATGTGGACACTGGGCACAACATTACACTGCATCATTAAGTAGCAATGGTTTAATCTCTTGGCCACTGACAGGCCTCTGTTTGTTTGGGAAGACTTTTTGACTATTAAGCAGTCAATTAGAGTTTTACTGATGAAGTTTGTGATTTCCCTTTAGCTTAACTTGCTGTTGACAACCTTTTGTAATGATCTTAGTTTGTTCTTTTCCAGTTGAACTATTTAACAATCTTTTGTACTTCGCATCATCTGTAGGTCTGGAGGTTATTCACAAACTTATTTTTCCTTGGACCATTTTCTATCAATTTTGGGATTCGTCTCTTAATGATGTAAGTAATTGAAGAATAATTTGTTATAACAATTTCTACGTTCCTGTATATTGAACAAGCAGTTTATATAAAGTTATGAGGTATATTTTACTTCATCTGAATTAATTCCTATTCTTATAATGTACAGATTAAGGTACGGTGTCCAACTTGAGAAGGGACCATTTGACAGACGGACTGCTGATTTCTTGTGGATGATGATATTTGGTTCGTTAGCACTATTAGTATGTGTGATCCTCCACATATCTTTTTCGTCTTGTGATTGTTAATTTGGCATTTATCCTTCAAAATGATGGAAAATATATTTTGTAGAATCTATTCTGGTGGTTCTGGCTTATGAACTGGACAAGAAGATAACAATTTTTTTTTTTTTTTTGGATAACAATGATGGAAAATTGATAAATCTAATTTAATTTGTTTATCTGTGTTCTATTTGGCCATTGCGCCTGTGATAGTTATGCTCCGTTAGTCTTTAAGAATTTTTGCATTAGCATGTGTCACATCTCAAAACATTTGTAATAAAATTATGTTTGATTTGTTTTTAGTGATTATTTATGCAAAGTTGGATGGATAAAAATTCAGATCAGTGGTTAATTTAACAAATGAGTGATGACTCTGATTGACTATGAGAAATGGTCAATGGTAAGTGAAGATTAGTTGCCAATTTCATATGAGGTTACTTATGGTTGGAGAGAATCTGTTGGAGACGGAGGAATATAAATTCCGGTTAGGTAGGATAGGAAGTGTCAATGAAGGCTTGAATGTTCTGTACAGAACAATGGTTCAGTGGAGAAAGGC